>Ga0315540_10000891_pt1 | contig 17058 bp, 14 predicted proteins | sample SalMarSW160110MG_FD_203677 | JGI IMG/M metagenome (GOLD analysis project Ga0315540, IMG submission 203677) | Salt marsh sediment microbial communities from the Plum Island Ecosystem LTER, Massachusetts, United States - Salt Marsh Sediment SW1601-10 ...
AAGTCTGGTGAACAGTGCGGGTTCAGTCCGTCTTGGTCTTCAGGACCGCCATGAAGGCCGACTGGGGGATCTCGACGTTGCCGACCATCTTCATGCGCTTCTTGCCCTTCTTCTGCTTCTCGAGCAGCTTGCGCTTGCGGGAGATGTCGCCACCGTAGCACTTGGCGGTGACGTCCTTGCGGAAGGCGTTGATGGTCGTGCGTGCGATCACGTTGCCCCCGATCGCCCCCTGGATGGCGATCTTGAACTGCTGACGCGGAATTGTCTCAGCGAGACGCTCGCAGTAGTGCAGCGCGCGGCCCCGGGCCTTGTCGCGGTGCACCAGCTGGGAGAGGGGGTCGACCGGCTCACCGTTGACCAGGATGTCGACCTTGACCACGTCTGTGGGCCGCTCGTCGAGCATCTCGTAATCGAACGAGCCGTAGCCCTGGGTCAGCGACTTGAGACGGTCGTAGAAGTCGAACAGTACCTCGGCCAGCGGCATCTGGGAGGTCAGCTCGACCCGCCCCACCGCCAGGTAGTGGAACGTGGTGTCCTCGCCGCGTCGCTCGCGGCACAGCTCCATGATCTGGCCGATGTAGCGGTCCGGCATCATGATCGACGCCTTGATGTAGGGCTCCCAGACCTGCTCGATGGTTCCCGGATCGGGGAACAGGCTCGGATTGTCGATATGGATGTCGCGTTTGTCGGTGAGCACGATCCGGTAGCGGACCGAGGGTGCCGACAAGAGGAGCGCGAGATCGTACTCGCGCTCGAGCCGCTCTTGAACGATTTCCAGGTGGAGCAGGCCGAGAAAGCCGCAGCGGAAGCCGAATCCGAGCGCAGCCGAGGAGTCCTTCTCGTAGATCAGCGAGGCGTCGTTCAGCTTGAGCTTCTCGAGCGCCTTGGCAAGGTCTTCGTAGTCGTCGGTCGAGATCGGGTAGACCGAGGAGAAGACGACCGGCTTCGCCTCCTTGTAGCCCGGCAGCGGAGCCAGCGCCGGCTCGGCGGCGTCGGTGATGGTGTCGCCGACGTTGATGTCCGAGACCGCCTTGACGCCGCTGATCACATAGCCGACGCCGCCGGCTTCGAGAGAGTCCGTCGGAACCCTGCGCAGGCCCAGCAGTCCGACCTCCTCGACCTCGTGCTCGATGTCCGTGTGCATGAGCAAGATGCGCTGACCATGACGGATCGTACCCTGCATCACCCGGACCAGCAGCACCGCGCCGCGGTACGGGTCGTAGTGGGCGTCGAAGACCAGCGCCTGCAACGGTGCGTCGGAATCTCCCGTGGGCGGCGGCAGACGGTTGACGATCGCCTCGAGCACGTCCTCGATGCCGATGCCCTGCTTGGCCGAGCACAGGACCGCCTCCGATGCATCGAGCCCGAGATCCTCTTCGATCTCCTCGCGCACTCGCTCCACGTCTGCCGAGGGCAGATCGATCTTGTTGATCACCGGAACGATCTCGAGGTCGTACTCGAGCGCGAGATAGAGGTTGGCCACCGTCTGCGCCTCAACGCCCTGGGAGGCATCGACGAGCAGCAGCGCGCCCTCGCACGACATGAGCGCGCGGCGGACCTCGTGAGAGAAGTCCACGTGGCCGGGCGTGTCAATCAGGTTGAGCTGATAGGCACGGCCGTCTCGCGCCGGGTAGCTGAGCGTGATCGTGTTCGACTTGATGGTGATACCGCGCTCTCGTTCGATGTCCATCGAGTCCAGGATCTGGTCGCGGAACTCGCGCTCGTCAACCCCCTTGCACTGCTGGATCAATCGGTCGGCGAGGGTCGACTTGCCGTGGTCGATGTGCGCGATGATGCAGAAGCTGCGTACGTCTTTCACTGTGTCCCCGTGGTCCGCGGTTGGCAGCGGACGGCCGCCATTATCCCGGAACCCTCTCATTCCACCAACACGTGCGAGCGATGGAAGACTCCCGAGGGCCGCCGAGGCATGATAAGAGGATGAACGGGCCTCGTACCGGGCGCGACCACCTTGCCGTCGGGCGCTTCGGCGAGCGTCTCGCGCTTGCCCTGCTCCGGCTCAAGGGGTACCGCCTGCGGCACCGCAACTGGCGCTCGGGCAGGCTCGAGCTCGACCTCGTGATGCAGCGGCGCGACACTGTGGTCTTCGTCGAGGTGAAGGCGCGATCCGACCAGGGCTGGGGAGGCGCCGCGGCAGCCCTCGATGCCGAGAAGCGGGCCAACCTGGCGCGCGCGGCGTCGGCGTACCTCGGGCGCTTCGGGCTCTGGGAGCGGCCCTGTCGGTTCGACGTCGTCCTGGTGGAGCGGCGCCCGGGCCTGCTCAGATGGCGGGTACGACACCTTCCCAATGCCTTCCGCCCCGATCTCGGCCGCCGCATGTAGCCCACGCCCATCAGCGAACTTCCGCTGATGGGCGTGGGCTACGATATCCGGGTGCGCACGGCCGACTTCGATTACCCGCTCCCCGAGGGGCGCATCGCCCAGCACCCGCGCCCGCGCGGGACCTCCCGTCTGCTCGTCCTCGACCGCGGCCCCGGAACCGTCAGCCATCACAGGGTCGCCGACCTGCCCGGGCTGCTCGAACCCGGCGACCTGGTGCTGCTCAACGACACCCGGGTCATCCCCGCCCGCCTCGAGGCGCGCCGGCCGACCGGCAGACGCTTCGAGCTGCTGCTGCTCGAGCGGCAGGACGCGGTGCACTGGGAGGCCCTGCTCCGGCCCTCCGCCCGGGTCCGCGCGGCAGAGCGCCTGGTGCTGTCCGACGGAGGCGTGGTCGTGCCCGAGCTCGCGCTCGGCGACGGGGCGTGGACGCTGCGCTTCGACCCTGCGCTCGAGCTCGACCGCCTCGAACGGATCGGCGAGCCGCCGCTCCCGCCGTACATCCACCGGCCCGAGGGGGCGGAGCAACGCGACCGTGCCGAGTACCAGACCGTCTACGCGCGCGAGCCGGGCGCGGTGGCGGCCCCGACTGCGGGCCTCCACCTGACACCCGAGCTCATCGCGAGTCTGCACAGCCGCGGGCTCGAGGTGGCGACATTGACCCTCCACGTCGGCATCGGAACCTTTCGGCCGGTCGCGGCGGAGGACATCAGCGACCATCATATGCACGCCGAGCGCTACGAGATTCCTGCCGCGACCGCCGGGGCCGTCAACCGCGCCCTCACCGATGGCAGAAGGGTTGTCTGCGTCGGGACGACCTCGGTCAGGGCGCTCGAGGGGGGCCTTGCGGCCGGTTCGGGCGTGCTGCGCCCGGGCTGGTCGTCCACCGAGATCTTCCTGGCTCCGGGCGCACGCGTCCGCGGCGTCGGCGCCCTGCTGACCAACTTCCACCTGCCGCGCTCGACCCTGCTGATGCTGGTCAGCACGCTGGCCGGCCGCACCCGCATCCTCGATGCCTACCGCGAGGCGCTGGCATCCTCCTATCGCGTGTTCTCCTACGGCGACGCGATGCTCATCCTTTAGGAGTTCGCTAGAAGTTCGCGCCGAATCCGCGCCCCAATCAGCGTGTCAGGAGTTGGTGAGGAGACCCCGGAGGACGGTCACCCGGCGCGAACTTCTCTGATGCGCTTCGCGCATTGGAGGCCCAATCTTCGGGCACAAGTTCACTCCGAGGTGGAAGGCGGCGGCGGACTTTCAACGTGCTCCCGGAAGCTGAAGCTCGGGCGGGTGGGAACGATCCTGAGCGGCGTCAGCCGAAGATCTCGCCGACCACGATGGCGATGAAGAGGGCCAGGACCGCGAGGCCCAGTGCCGCCATGAACCAGTCACCGGTCGTGTAGCGACGCCGCGCCGGGCGCCGCCGACGGACCGCCTTGGAACCCGACTTCTGAGCCATGTCACGGCCTCCCCTCCAGGGATCTCGCTCCAGTGTACCTGCAGGGAGGCCACGTGGTCCTTGCGGTACTCCCACTCGAGGCAGTGGGATCTCTTCGAGGATTTCAGTCAACTGAGCCAGCACACTCTCTGTCCGGGCAGCCCGGCAACCCGCGGGACCTCGATCCCGACCCCGCCACCTGTTGCCTGCCGCCCGTCCCCGGGATTCTGCCCCATACGCCTTTCAAGTCGGCCCAGCGCCTCCGCCCAGCGCGTGGGCTCAGGACCAGGCTGCGGTGGGCAGGCCGCGGGAAGCCGGGGTCGGTGGGCGCGGCCGTGGCGGTCGGGAGCCCGATCCCGTTCAGGCCCCCTGCTGCCCGCCGCCCGGACCCGGATTCCGGCACCCGATGCGCACGGAGGCAAACGGTGGGCGGTGGCCCCGGATCCCTGTTCCGGAGCCCCCGTTCATGGTAGGCCTGAGGGGTTCTGTTCAGGCAGGAAGGTTGGGGCGAGGGGCAGACGGTCCGCCCGTGCAAGGTGGGTAGAACACGGATCCTTGAAGCCTTCCGGGCTCCCTCGTACAATGCCGGGCAGGGACTTGGATCCACATGCTCATGCCACGCATCGAAGCAATCCCTGTGCCAGGGCTTGGGCCTGACTCGTGACGTGCGCTGTGTCCATATGGCGTGCCGGCGTGTCAAGCTGTCCGGAATCATGGACGGGAGGCAGCACATGAACGGTGAGATGGACAGCGCGAGGGCGCGACGCAACGCGCTCGAACGGCTCGGAGCGAAGATCCCGGGGTTCCGCGGGTACCTCGACCGCGAGCTGCGCAGGGATGTCGACAAGATGCAGCGCGACTGGCTCGCCGCCCGCGTCGACCGCGCCCGGGGCGCGCTCGGCTCCCGGATCCGGGTGTGGTCGCGCCACGGCGACCTCGCCAACCTCGACCTGGCAGCCAGCGCCGACAAGGCCCTCGACAGGCTGGCCAACCGAATCCGGCACGCGGACTACGGCGCCACCGGGTTCTTCGACGTCGTGAAGATCCGCGAGCCGGAGCTCGACACCCTCTACGAGTTCGATCTCGCACTCACCGACCGTGTCGACGACCTCGCCGCGCGCATCACGGCCCTGCCCGACGCCGCCGCCGCCGAGCCGCTCGACGAGCTGCTGGCGGCCGTCACGGAGCTCGACCACGACTTCGACCGCCGCGCGACGGTGTTCGAGGACGTCACCCGGAAGGGAGGCCGATGATGGCGCAGACGCTGGAGGTTCTTGAGCACCACGACCCGACCGGCGAGGAGATCGTCTACCGCTTTCCGCCCGAGGGCAGCGCGGAGATCAAGCTCGGCGCGCAGCTCGTCGTCCAGCAGTCACAGGAGGCGGTGCTGTTCCGCGATGGCAAGGCCCTCGACGTCTTCGGCCCCGGCCGCCACGCGCTCGTGACCCAGAACCTGCCGATCGTGACCAAGGTTCTGTCGCTGCCCTTCGGCGGTACCAGCCCGTTCCGGGTCGCGGTCGTATTCGTCAACCGCCGCACCTTTCTCGACCAGAAGTGGGGCACCCGCGAGCCGGTCGCCTTCCGCGACTCGGAGCTGGGCATGGTGCGTCTGCGCGCCTTCGGCACCTCCGCCTACCGGATCGCGGACAGCCAGCTGTTCGTGAACACGGTGGTCGGCTCTCTCGGCGTCTTTGACACCGATCGGCTGAAGGACTTCTACCGCGACGTGATCGTGTCCCGGCTCAACGACCTGCTCGGCGAGACCCTGACCTCCATCTTTGACCTCGCGCGCTCCTACGACGAGCTCGCCGTCGCCGGCAAGGCCCGTCTCGCCGAGGACTTCGCCAAGTACGGGGTCGACCTGACCGACTTCTACATCAACTCGATCACGCCGCCCGACGAGGTCCAGCAGAAGATCGACGAGCGCTCCAGCATGGGTGCGGTGGGTGATATGGGCACCTACATGCAGTTCAAGGCCGCGCAGGCGGTGCAGGACGCGGCCCGTTCGGGGGGCGAGGGCGGCGGCGCCGGAGCCGGCATGGGCCTCGGTCTCGGCGCCGGCTTCGGGGCCATGATGCCGGGCATGATCGCCCAGGCGATGCACGAGGCACAAGGCGGCGGTGCGGGAGGCGGTACCGCGGCACCCTCGGCGCCTGCGGCTGCGGACAAGGGCGGGTTCTGCGCCGCCTGCGGACACGCCCTGGCGGCCGGCGCCAAGTTCTGCACCGAGTGCGGCCAGGCGGTGGCGGTCACGGGCTGTCCGAAGTGCGGTCAGCCGACACCCGACGGCGCCCGCTTCTGCCCCGGTTGCGGAACCAAGCTGGGAGGCTGACGGTTGCAGGTCCGTTGCGCTCAATGTGGTGCGTCCCTGACCGTCTCCGTCGACACCCGGTTGTTGCCCTGCCCTTACTGCTCGACCGAGCTCGTGGTCGACGGCGAGGGATCACTCTTCCACGAGGTCGTGCTGCCGACCGTTCAGCGGGAGTCCGTGGCCCAGCATCTTCGGCGTTTCCTCGCCGGCGACGCCACCGTCGCCGGGCTCGACCGCGAGGCGACGCTCGCTGAGCCGAAGCTCGAGTACTTCCCATTCTGGGGCTTCACCGCGGGTTCGGGCGCGTCCGAGCGGGTCCTGTTGATGCCCGCGGCGCCGTCGTCGCTGCAGGGCCTCCACGGTCTCCGGCTCCCGGGCGGAGAGACCCGCCCCGCCCAGCGCGAGCTGTTCGGCGACGCCGAGGTGATCGACCCCGAGGTCCCGGTCACCACGGCCCGCGAGTGGCTGTCGACCAAGGCGCCCGATGCCCAGGTCCAGCGCACCGCGCTCTATCACGTGCCGCTTTGGCGCGTCGACTACACCTGGCGTTCGCGGACTTTCCACGCAGCGGTCGAGGGAGTGACCGGCGCGGTCCTCCCGTCGGACTACCCGGCGAAGTCCGAGGCGCCCTACCGACTGGTCGCCGCCGCGGCGTTGGTGGTGTTTGGCCTTGAAGGCCTGGTCGTCTCCAACCTGCTCGCCAAGGGGGCGCTTTACCTCATCTCGGCGTTGCCCCTCCTGGCCGTTGCGTGGTGGGTCACGAGGAAGGTCTGATCGCGGACATGGCGGCGACCGCTCCCGTTCCCGAGACCGCGACGAGCCTGCACTTCTCACCAGGTCACGTTGCGAGGGTGCCGAGATGCCCGCCGGCGTGGAGCCATCGAGTGACGAGCCACCGAGGCGTGTCACGAGACACGTCGCAGGTGGAGAGTTGCGAGAGGGCCCGCGATGGTTGGCAGATCGGCGCCCGCAGTAGGGAGCTGGTGAGAAATGCAGGCTAAGACCCTTGCGGGCCTCACCTGCCCATCGTGCGGCGGCACGGTCGAGCTGGTCGAGGGTTGGACCAACGCCCGCTGCCGGTACTGCGAGACGCCGGTGGCGGTGGTCGGCGAGCGCGGCGTGGTCCGCCTGATGGTCGTCGACGACATCGACCGCGCCCGTGCCCTCGCCGCGGCCACGACGTGGCTCGCGAAGGGGATCGACAAGGAGCCCGCCCTGCGTCGTGAAGCCACCGTCGAGGAGGCCTTCCTGGCCTGGTTCCCCTTCGTCCGCGTGCAGTGCGACGTGATCGGATGGACGCTCGGGACCGAGGTCCGCCGCGTCCGCAAGGGCAACCAGTGGAGAGAGGAGCAGCGCCCGGTGGAGCGGCTCGTGGAGGAGTCGTCCGACAGCACCCTCCCAGCCGCCGAGGTCGGCGAGTTCGGTGTCGCCCGCGTCGACCTGCGCGGCGACCGGCTGGTGCCCTACGACGAGGAGATCCTGCGCACGCGAGGCATGGTCTTCCGGCCGCGGCTCGCCCCGGCCGAGATCTCGTCCGCCGCGGTCGACCGGGTCGTCGAGGACACGAGACGGCGACGCTCCCCCGACCGCGTGACCTTCTCCTGGCTGGCCGCGGTTCGCCGCCGGACCACACTGGTGCACTACCCGCTCTGGGTCTTCCGATACGGCTTCCGTGGCCGGACCTATCAGGTACTCGTCGACGCGCAGGACGGCAGCCTCGCGTATGGCAAGGCCCCGGGCAACCACATCTATCGCGCGTTCACCCTGGTCGCCGCGACCGCCCTCGCCTGCTTCTTGGGAACGACCGCGTTGCAGCACCTCGACCAGATCGCGAGAGGCAGCAACGGCCTCGGCGCCGTCGCCGGGATCGTGCTCGCCCTCGCCGCGGCCGTGCGCTGGGGCTACGTCCGGTTCCGCCACGGCGGTGTGATCGAGGAGGGCACCGGGCTCGCACCCGGTCGGCGGCCGATCGCGGCCAGCGAGCTGCTCGAGAAGCTCGCGAAGGGCAAGCTGTGAGCCTGCGGCTGGTCCCCCTCGACTGCCCGGCGTGCGGCTCGGCGATGTCGGCGGCGCCCGAGGACGAGGTCTTCCTGTGCTCCCACTGCGGCAGCGGCGCCGTCCTCGACGAGACGGGCCTGCAGACCGCCGAAGCGACCGCCCTGCTGCCGGCACCCGGCCGGCGCGCCGCAAGCTGGCGTCCGGGATGGTTCCTCGACGTCGACGTCACGGTGGCGGGGCGCACCACCGCCGACGGTCGCTCGACCCCCGGATGGACCCAGCGCCGGAGCTACGTTCTTCCCGCCTTCGACCTGCCGCTCGCCGACCTCGTCCGCCTTGGGCGCGCCCTCAGCCAGGTCGCAGGCGCCACTGGAGAGGTGCCGCGCTCTCCCCTGCCCGGCGGTCGGCTCAGCCTCACCGACGCGCTGACTCTGGTCCACCACCTCGTGGTTGCCGAGGAGGCTTCAAAGCCCGACATGCTGGCGTCGCTCGAGGTATCCGTGGTCGAGGCCGGCCACCGTCTGGTCGCACTTCCGTTCGAGGGCCAAGGCGGGAATCTTCGCTGCGCCGTCACCGGCGTGATCGTCCATGCGGTAGGATGAAGTCCGCCATGACCCTCGTGTGGACCCAAGCTGTTGACCCGGCCGATGCCGATGCCGACTTCGACCGCACGCGGGTCGAGGTCTCCGACGGCTTCAAGCTCAACGTCATGCGCTGGCGGCCGCGCAGGCTGGCGGGGCTACCGCGCACCGTCTTCGTCGCAGGGTGGGTGTCTGTCGTCGAGGGATGGGCGCCGGTGCTGCGGGCACTGGGTGAGCGCTGCGAGGTCCTGTACATCGAAACCCGCGAGAAACGCTCCGCCCAGCTCCCGAATCGTCGCCTCCGCCCGGCCGACTTCTCGATCCCACGCATGGCCGACGATCTCGTCGAAGCCTGTGCCCAGCTCGGAGCTGACGACGGCGACGTGATTCTCGTTGCGAGCTCGATGGGGGCCAACGCAGCACTGGAGGCACTCAAGGGCGGCCGCCTGGCGGCACGGGCGGCTTTTCTCGTGGCGCCGAACGGTGAGTTCCACTACCCGTGGTGGGGACACCTCCTTGTCCGGATGCCGGCGGCCGGATACCGCCTCATCCGACCCCTGGTGGCAACGTATCTCCGCCGACACCGTGTCAACACCGAGGCCGACCCGGCGCAGATGCGCCGGTACGAACGGACCCTCGAGCAGGCCGAGCCGTACCGGCTCAAGCTGTCGGCCCGCAGTGCCGTTCGCTATCGACTGTGGCCGCAGCTTGAGACGATTGGTGTCCCGGTCGCCGTCGCCTACGCGTCCAGCGACACCCTCCACGGCGGCTGCCAGTGCGAGACGATCGTGGACCGCCTCCCGCAGGGGCGGTTGGTGTGCTGCCCGACAAACAGCTTCATGCACGACATCGGCATCGTGGAGGAGATTGAAGGTTTCGTGACCTCTCTCGAGCCAGAGGCGGATCGGGTTGCGGCAGTGCGGGCGTGAGCGGTCCAGACCTGATCATCGTCAATCCCGCCGCGGCCGGCGGACGACTGGGACGGGAGTGGCGGGACCGCGCACGGACAGCGAGCGCACTCGGCCTCGCAGTACCCGCCGTGATGACCGAAGCGCCGGCCCACGCGACCGAACTCGCGGCCGAGGCGGCACGCAACGGCGCGGACCTGATCGTCGTCGCGGGTGGCGACGGCACCGCCTGCGAGGCCGCCGAAGGCCTTTACCGTGCAGGACGCGGCCGCCTCGCGGTGCTGCCGCTCGGCACAGGCAACGACTTCGCCCGAACCGTGGGCGTCCCGACCCGATTCGACGCCGCGGTCCGGGTGGCGCTCGACGGCCATGAGCGGTGCATCGACCTGATCCGGGTCGGCGAGCGCATCGCCATCAATGCGATCGGCCTCGGGCTCACCGCCGACATCAACGTGCGCGCCACGCGCGTCAAGTTCGTGCGCGGGATTGCGGTGTACGCCACCACGGCACTGGTCTCCCTGGTGCGCTACACCCCGCCCGAGGTTCGGCTGCGCTGTGGTGAGGTCGATGCCACCGGCCCGATGACCATCCTCGCGGTGCACAACGGTCCGACCACCGGTGGAGGCTTTCGGCTCACTCCCGCCGCCGACCCCGCCGACGGCAAGCTCGACGCCTGCCTGGTCGGCCGGGTCTCGGTTCTCGGACGTCTGGCCCGGCTGGTCGCCGCCCTGCGCGGGACCCTTGGCCGGATGCCGGGCTCGCTCGAAGTTGCGGCGCCGTGGCTGGATCTCGAGTTCAGCGAGCCGCTCGCGATCCACATCGACGGCAACGCCACCACCCTGGCGCCGCCCTTGGTGCGCTTCGAGATCGTGCCGGACGCACTCTGGGTCAAGGTCGCTGGCCCGTCCACCTGAGCGAGATAGACTGCGCTCGAGCGTTTCGCGCACTGCCGAGGAGGCCGCATGGACCATCCGATCCGACGCATCGCCGTCAACACCGGTGGTGGCGACGCCCCCGGGCTCAACGCCGTCATCCGGTCGATCGTGCTCGCCGCGCTGCGCCGCGGCTGGGAGGTGCTCGGCATCCGGAAGGGCTACGAAGGCCTCCTCGACACCTCCAAGATCGTTCAGCTCGACCGCGACTCCGTGCGCGGCATCACACATCTCGGAGGGACCATCCTCGGCACCACCAACCGCGGCAACCCGTTCGAGCGGCCGCTGGTCATGCCCGACGGCACCGTCGCCGTCGTCGACCGCTCGGACGACGTGGTCGCCAACTTCCACCATCTCGCTATCGACGCGCTGATTGCAATCGGAGGCGACGGCTCGATGAAGATCGCGCAGCGCTTCGCCGACAAGGGGCTGCCGATCGTCGGCGTGCCCAAGACAATCGACAACGACCTCTGCGGCACGGTGGTGACGTTCGGCTTCGACACGGCGGTCTCGGTGGCGACCGAGGCGCTCGACCGACTGCACTCGACGGCCGAAGCTCACGAGAGGGTCTTCGTGGTCGAGGTGATGGGCCGCTACGCGGGGTGGATCGCTCTGTACGCCGGCGTATCCGCCACCGCCGACGCGATCCTGATCCCGGAGATTCCGTTCGACATCGAGGCGGTGGCCGCGAAGGTCATGGACCGGGAGGCCCACGGTCGCCACTTCGCAATTGTGGTGACCGCCGAGGGCGCGATACCGCTCGGAGGTGGGACGGCAACCCTCGCACCGGCTCAGCCGGGGCGTGAAGCGCGGCTCGGAGGCATCGCCGAACGGGTCGCCGCCGAGATTGCGCGCCTTACCGGCAAGGAAACACGCACCGTGGTGCTCGGCCACCTCCAGCGCGGCGGCAGCCCTTCGACCTCGGATCGACTGATCGCGCTGCGTTTCGGGGCCGCGGCGGTCCGCACCGTTGAGGCTCGGATCTTCAACGTGATGGTTGCGCTCGACCCCCCGGAGATCCGCACCGTGCCACTTGCCGAGGCGACCCGCCGGACCAAGGTCGTGCCTGTCGACGGCGACGTCGTGGCGACAGCCCGCGACCTCGGGATCTGCTTCGGGGACGTGTGGCCGTGACCACTGTCAGGACCTCGAGTCTCGACACCCCGGCCTGGCGCACGTGGCACGACGCCGACGAACCGATCCGAGTCGGGATCTCGTCCTGCCTGCTCGGACAGAAGGTCCGCTACGACGGAGGGCACAAGCGCGACGCCTATCTCATGGAGGTGCTCGGACCGTGGGTGACGTGGGTCCCGGTGTGCCCGGAGGTGGGGATCGGGCTCGGCATCCCCCGACCCTCGATCCGTCTCGAGGGGACGCCGGAGGCCGCCCGGCTGGTCGACCCGAAGAGCAGGCAAGACCTGACCGAGACGATGATCGCCTACTCCGAGCGCGCCGTCGCGGACCTCGCTGCGGACGACCTCGACGGCTACGTGCTCAAGAAGGACTCGCCCTCGTGCGGCATGGAGCGCGTGCGGGTGTGGGGCGAGGCGGGCCAACCCGACAAGCGCGGAGTCGGGGTGTTCGCTCGGGTCCTGATGGACCGCTGGCCCCTGCTGCCGGTCGAGGAGGAGGGCCGCCTCAACGATCCCGTGCTGCGCGAGAACTTCATCCAGCGGCTGTTCTCCCGCCACCGGTGGCGCTCGGCGGTCCGTCTCGGACTCACCCGGGCGCGCCTGGTCGAGTTCCACACCGCCCACAAGCTCGTGCTGCGCGCGCACACGGAGGCCGGCTACCAGCGGTTGGGTCGTCTGGTCGCGAGCACCGGGTCGATCCCCGACGCCGAGCTCTTCGCAGCCTACGCGCAGGAGTTTCACGCCGCGCTGCGCTCCCGCGCGACCACCAAGCGCCACGCCAACGTGCTCTACCACGCCGCCGGCTATCTCAAGCGGGTGCTCGACGCCGACGGGCGCCGCGAGCTCACCAACCTCATCGAGGACTACCGCAACGGTCTGGTCCCACTCGTGGTCCCGATCACCCTGCTACGCCACCATGCGCGCCGCTTCGGGACCGACTACCTGCTCGGCCAGCTCTACCTAGAACCGCACCCCAAGGAGCTGATGCTGCGCAATCGGGTGTAGGGGCCCGACCGGAGCCCCCACTCGGCTGCGAAGGAAGTTGAGTCGGAGCGGAGCTACTTGGCTCTCGGGGGCTCGGTCACGCGTCGGCGGAGCCGCTCGGCCTGGGCGATGAGCTTGGGGTCGGTCGGGAAGCGCTCCAGGAACCTGGACAGGCGCAGGGTGGCATCCATGAGCTCACCGTGCCGAAGCAGCTGGTCGACGAGGCGAGCCGCCACATCCGGCCGGTCCGGAGCCAGCTCCGTCGCACGCTCGAGTGCGAAACGGGCATCGCTCGACTTGCCGGTCCTTTCGGCGGTCGCGGCGAAGCGCAGGAGCAGACCCACGTTGGTCGGATCGACGCCCATGCCGCGTCGAAGATATGACAGCGCCGAGTCCAGGTCCCCACGACGCTGCGCCATGCTCGCCAACGCGAGGTACGGCGCGGCCGAGTCGGGGCGCAGTCGGACCGCTTCGCCGGCTGCCGCGGCCGCCCCGTCGGCGTCACCGAGCTCATCCCGCGCCCGGGCCACCAGCGCGAGGGCTTGTGCCCGCACGAGATCCGGGAATAGCGTCGACGCGGCGATACCGCCCGCTCGATCGAGCGCACTCTGGGGATCGCCGTCCCGAAGGTCGTTCTCGGCCAGCCAGAGCACCACGGAGGGTTCCCTTCGGACCGGCTCGATGACCTTGAGCGCCTCGTCCTTGCGGCCTTGACGGCGCAGCTCCCCCGCCAGCGCCATGAGGGCGTCGGCGGACTGTCGGGGGTAGAGGGCGACGCGGCGCTGGAGGCTGTCCAGCCGAACCTGCTCGGCCTCCTCCTCAGTCAGCTCGACCGCAGGCTGGTTGTAGCCGGGTGAGATCGCACGCGCTTCCGACAGGTAGTGCAGCGATTCCTCCGATCGGCCAGCGCGACGGAGCAGCACGGCCATCACCTGGTTCAGGTACGGGGAGGTCGGATCGCGATCGAGCGCTGCCTGCATCAACTTCAGGGCGGCCTCCAAGTCACCGGAGAGCACCGCCGCCCGAGCCAGGTTCTTCGGACCGTCGGGATCGGTCGGCATCCATCTGCACTGGCGCCGCCCGACCCTCTCGAGCGCAGCGATCACCGTGGCCGACTGTGCACCCTGGAGGTCGGCGCCGGTCAGGCGGCGCGACCACGCAACCGCCGAGGGCAATCCGAGCATACGGCTGGTGGCGAGGCGCAGCGCACCACCTTCCGGATCGACGCGGAGGACCTGAGCGGTCGCCATCCACCGCCCCCATCCGAGAGCATCGACGCCTTCGACAAGAAGCGCGGCGATGCTGAGCAGCAGCAGCATCCTGATCGGCTTGGCGATCATCGAACCTCCTGACGCTCCACCTTCACTCAACCTGCTAAGGCGTCCCGAGATCGAGCGAGCTCAGTTGTACCACGACCGCCCGGTAGTCTGCTCCTCGACGCCGCGTTGACCGCCACGCTGGGTCGCGAGTAGGCTGAGTCGCTCTCCGGGCTGGGCCTCGAGCAATGCGGAGCCGAGATGCGAGAGGGTCGGCCACGGTCGCCGAATTGATCCACGCGAGAGCACCCCGGCGAGGCGTGCAGGCTAAACGTCTCGATCGCCGAGCCCGAGCTCGCGAAGGTGATAGAGCAGAGTCTGCCTGGAGATACCAAGCTCGCGAGCCGCCGCGGACCGGTTGCCTCCGGTGCGCCGCAGTGCGTCGCGCAGGACCCTGATGCGGAACGCCCGCATCGATTCCTCCCAGCCGCCGCGAACCTCACCCACGGCGGCTTCAATCGGGAGATGATCCGCAGCGACCGTCCCACCGCGAGCGCGAACCAGGGCGACCTCCACCACATGCTTGAGCTCGCGAACATTGCCCGGCCAGTCGTAGGCGCAGAGCGCAGCGTCGGCGGCTGCGCTCCACACGGCTCGTGGCAGCCCGTCACGACGAACCGCCTCGTCGACGAAGAGCGCACGCAGCACGGGGACATCCTCTCGTCGCTCCCGCAGGGGCGCGATCCGGATCGGCGAACCGGCGATCCGGAAGTAGAGGTCGCGCCGGAAGCTGCCCTGGCGCATCCGCGCTTCGAGGTCGTGGTGGGTCGCAGTGACGATGCGGACGTCGACCCGGACGGTTCGGTCGGAGCCCACCGGCCTGACCTCGCGGCTCTCGAGAAAACGCAGCAGCTTCGCCTGCAGCCCGGCGTCGAGGTCTCCGATCTCGTCGAGAAATAGGGTTCCGCCGTCGGCGGCCTGGATCAGACCCCTTCGGGCCCGGTCCGCACCGGTGAACGCACCCCGCACCGAACCGAAGAGCTCCGCTTCCAGCAGGCTCCCGGGAATCGCGGCCACGTTGACCGAGATCAGCTGCCCCGGTCGCTTCGAGAGCCGGTGAAGCGCCCTGGCGGCAACGTCCTTGCCGACACCCGTCTCACCGAAGAGCGCCACGGTCACGGCGGTCGGAGCGAGCTCCCTCAGCTCACGCCGAAGCTCAGCAATAGCCTCGCTCACCCCATACAGGCCGGTCTCGTCCACCTCCCCGTCGCTGTCCACGGGCAACGAAGGAAGCACGGCTCGCAGCACACCCTCGAGCAGCCGCCACGCCGCAGAGCCGCCAACCTCGCCGCCGAGAGGCACGATCTCGACCTCGCCCCAACGAACCCTCGCTCCGGGGGCTCCGTCACCGATCCGCCACAGGGTCGCGCCGCCCCCGGAATGCAGCACCTCCAGCCCACCGACACCGAGAGCCTCGACCACGGCGTTCGCTCGAGCGGGTTCGATGGAGGTGGGCCGGACCCCGTCCACGAGATCGCTCACGGCGTGAAGGAAGCCCTCGTCGAGACCCGCTCCTCTCGACAGCCGTCGTGCCCACCCGTCGAGGCCGGCGCGCTCGAGGCTCGCCACCGCCTGCGAGCGCTCCCGCGGCCCGATCCACGCCTGGCGACCGATCACCTCCTCCACCAGCGCCAGAGCGAGGCACCCTGAGGCCCCCTCCTCGATCAGGCCGCCGGCCATCGTGCGGCAGGTCGACGGCCCGTGGACCGAGAACGCCCACAGCAGTCGTGCCGCCCCGAACACCCCCCATCCGTCGTTCCGGTCCGCGCCGGGCGTGACGCCGCGCAACCCTCCCAGGAGCGCCCGCCAGCTCTCGCTTTCCTGCCCACCGTCAACGAGATGCCGCTTCGCCCGCTTCCAGTCGCCATCGAGCAGGGCCGCCACGCCTTCCAGCAGTGCGGCCGCTTCGGCGAAGCGCGAGTCCGCACCGAGACCCTGGCCCACGAACTCCTCGAGCCCGCGGCGAAAGGCGTCCAGACGTCCGCGAGCCAGCTCCAGACGTACGCGCTCGACCTCCGCGAAGCGATCGTGCGGGCCGCTCTCGGCGGCGCGGAACCTCTTCTCGGCACGTTTGATGCGAAGTGCGTCGAGGTCCGCGACCGCCAGGTTGAAGAGCACCGATCGCGTTCCGTGGCGGAAGCCCGCGGCCGACAGCAAGCGAAACGCGCGCAGGCCGTAGAGCTCGGCATCATGCCGTCGTCCCTGGCCAAGCAACACGGTCCCCAGATCCTGTTGGAGACGCCCCAGTGGACCGGGTCGATCCTCGCCTTCGGCAATCAACCGGAGCAGACGACGCGCCGGACGTGCTCGGCCCTCCACTTCGAGCCGAAGCGCCCGAATGTGCATCAGCCGTCGCATGATCTCCGGATGACCCGCAACCACATCCCGGCGCCAGCTCCGCTCGAGGAGGCGATCGGGCTCCACGACCGCCGCAAGCTCGAGGCGGCATCGTCGTGCGAGGGCACCGCGCATGTGCTCGATCGCGCGCTCGGCCGCCGCCCGAGCCTCGTCGCTGAACGCGCCGCGCAGACGCTGCGTCCGCAGCACGCGCAGCGCGACCTCGAACGCACAGCGCGGGTTGACCGCCCCGAACCCGGTTTCGGGCACCCGGAATGAGTGGCCCGGCGGCGGATCCACTGCATCCATCCATCCAACCCAGGGCTCGCGACCGGCGTCCTCGAGTCCGGCAAGAGCCGCGCGGGCGCCGGCAAGATCCAGCTGGGAGAGGCAGCTCTCCACCAGCAGCTCCTGGACCTCCTGCCCGAGTGCGCCGGGTGCGATCTCCCCGAGGACTTCGCGCACTACCCCACCGTCGAGATCGTCGAGCCGCTCGCGACACCAGGCGATCAGCGGGTCGGACGTGCCGCCGGCGAGGGCGGCGTGGCGGAGGCGGCGCGGGTCCCCCGGCGGCAGGAGCGCGAGGACCTCGGCGTGCAGGGGGTCGCAGGAGAGCGGATCGGGCTCCAGAAGTCGCCAGCGACCGCCGCTGCCTACGCCACCGGCCGCCTGTGCGGCCGCCGTCAGCCGCTCGGGCTGCAGACCGGTGTGGATTGCGAGCAGGGACTCGGGGACACCGTCCGGCAACAGGGCCAGAAGGCGACGGACGTTCGCAACCTCTGCGCG
>Ga0315540_10000892_pt1 | contig 17051 bp, 14 predicted proteins | sample SalMarSW160110MG_FD_203677 | JGI IMG/M metagenome (GOLD analysis project Ga0315540, IMG submission 203677) | Salt marsh sediment microbial communities from the Plum Island Ecosystem LTER, Massachusetts, United States - Salt Marsh Sediment SW1601-10 ...
GCTCGGCCACCTTCGGCATCGACGTCCGGCCCGAGGGCGTGCTCATCGGGAACGTGGCCCGCTGCCCGGTCTACGGCGGCAAGGTCAAGAGCCTCGATGACTCGAAGGCGATGCAGGTCCCCGGCGTCCGCAAGGTCGTGAACCTGGGCGACCGGGTGGGCGTGGTGTCCGACCACTACTGGGCGGCGCTGCAGGGACGGAAGGCGCTCCAGATCGAGTGGGACGAGGGGCAGTGGGCCGACCAGTCCAGCGACAAGATCCTGGCCACCTTCCGGGAGCTGGGCGCGAAGCCCGGGGCCGTGGCCCGGGACGACGGGGACGCCGGGGCGGTGCTCGGGAAGGCCGGCTCGCGCGTGCACGAGGCCACCTTCGACCTTCCCTATCTGGCGCACGCCACCATGGAACCGATGAACGCCACCGCCCACGTGCGCCCGGACGGGTGCGAGGTGTGGGCGCCCACCCAGTTCCAGACCGCCAACCAGCAGACGGCGGCCAAGCTGGCGGGCGTGGATCCCTCGAAGGTCCAGGTGCACACGACCTACCTGGGCGGCGGCTTCGGGCGCCGGGCCATGCAGGATTTCGTCGAGGACGCCGTGCTCCTGTCGAAGGCGGCGGGCGCTCCCGTGAAGGCGGTGTGGTCGCGCGAGGACGACGTCCGCCACGACGGCTTCCGTCCCGCCAACCACCACGTGCTCCGCGCCGCGCTGGATGGGAGCGGGAAGCCGGTGGCCTGGAGCCACCGGGTCGTGGCTCCCTCCATCACGCGCGTGTTCTCTGGCCAGCCGCTGAAGAACGGCCTCGACACCGAGGCGGTCGAGGGGGCGGTCGCCATGCCCTACGCGATCCCCAACGTGCACGTCGACTACCACGACGCGGAGGTGGGCGTGCCCGTGTGGTTCTGGCGCTCGGTCAACAACAGCTTCAACGGCATGGTGGTCGAGTGCATGATCGACGAGCTCGCCCACCTGGCCGGCAAGGACCCCTATCAGTACCGGCACGACCTGCTGGCCGACAAGCCGGTCCATCGCCGCGTCCTGGACCTGGCCGCCGACAGGGCCGGGTGGGGGAAGAGCCTCCCATCGGGCCGGGCGCGGGGCATCGCCGTGTTCGAGTCCTTCAACTCGCACGTGGCGCAGGTGGCCGAGGTCTCGATCCAGAGCGGGAAGCCCAGGGTGCACCGGGTGGTCGCCGCCGTCGACTGCGGCCCCACCGTGAACCCCTCCATCATCGAGGCGCAGATCCAGAGCGCCATCGTGTACGGGCTCACCGCGGCCCTGTACGGGAACATCACCATCCAGAACGGCCGCTGTCAGCAGGGGAACTTCGACGACTACCTCATGCTGCGCATCGACGAGATGCCGGAGGTCGAGGTTCACGTCGTCATGGACAGCGACGCCGACCAGGGCGGCATCGGCGAGCCGGGCACCCCGCCGATCGCGCCGGCCGTGTGCAACGCGCTTCGCGCGCTCACCGGCAAGCCGATCCGGAGCCTGCCCATCTCGGTGTAGCGCCGGCTCGAATCGATCCCATGCGGGACGGCCCGCCCCTCTCCGGGGCGGGCCGTTCGCATTCCTGGCGGGCGGCGCCCGGCTTCCGCGCTACGCCTTCCGGCGCCTCTTCTCCTCGCGCAGGTCCTGCGTGATTCGGAGGCTACAGAAGCTCGGTCCACACATCGAGCAGAACTTGGCGGACAGGGCGCCCGCCCCGGACAGCGTCTCGTCATGGTACGCCTGTGCGGTGACCGGGTCGAGGGCCAGGTGGAACTGGTCCTCCCATCGGAACTCGAAGCGCGCCTTGCTGAGGGCGTCGTCCCACTCTTGCGCCCTGGGGTGGCCCTTGGCCAGGTCGGCCGCGTGGGCGGCGATCTTGTAGGCCATGACCCCCTGCTTCACGTCCTCCCGGTCCGGCAGCCCCAGGTGCTCCTTGGGGGTCACGTAGCACAGCATGGCCGTTCCCAGCCACCCGATCATGGCCGCGCCGATGGCGCTGGTCATGTGGTCGTAGCCCGGGGCGATGTCCGTGGTCAGCGGCCCGAGCGTGTAGAAGGGCGCCTCGTGGCACCAGTCGAGCTGCTTCTCCATGTTCTCGGCGATCTTGTGCAGGGGGACGTGGCCCGGTCCCTCGCACATGACCTGGACGTCGTGCTCCCAGGCGACCTCGACCAGCTCCCCCTGGGTCCTGAGCTCGGCGAACTGCGGCCCGTCGTTGGCGTCGGCGATGGCGCCCGGCCGCAGCCCGTCTCCCAGCGAGAAGGCCACGTCGTAGCGAGCCAGGATCTCGCACAGCTCCTCGAAGTGCGTGTACAGGAAGTTCTCCTCGCCGTGCACGACGCTCCAGTGCGCCATGATCGACCCGCCCCGGCTCACGATCCCGCCGATGCGCTCGTCGGTGGCCTTCACGTGCTCGCGGAGCACCGCGGCGTGCACGGTGACGTAGTCGACCCCCTGCTCGGCGTGCTCGATGAGGGTGTCGCGGTAGACCTCCCAGGTGAGGTCGGCGGGATCGCCCCCCACCTTCTCGATGGCCTGGTAGATGGGGACCGTGCCCACGGGCACGGGGGCGTTCCTCAGGATCCACTCGCGGGTGGCGTGGATGTCCGGCCCGGTCGACAGGTCCATCACGGTGTCGGCGCCCCACAGCACGGCCCGGCGCAGCTTGGCCACCTCCTCGTCGATGGAGGAGGCGACGCGGGAGTTCCCGATGTTGGCGTTGATCTTCACCTTGAAGCGCCGGCCGATGAGCATCGGCTCGAGCTCGGGGTGGTTGATGTTGGAGGGCAGGATGGCCCGGCCGCGGGCGATCTCCTCGCGAACGAGCTCGGGCTCCATGCCTTCGCGGAGGGCGGCGAACTCCATCTCGGGCGTCACGATCCCGCGCCGGGCGTAGGCGAGCTGGGTGGGGGTGCCGGTGCCGCGTAGTACGCGATCGCGGCGAATCGCCTCGGGCACCCGGGCCCGCTGCTCCTCGGGGACCCGCGCCTCCCGCGGCACCTCCTCCACATCACTTCGGCCCCGGATCCAGCGCTCGCGGGTCCGCGGCAGTCCCTGGCGCGGATCCATCCCCTGCGGACCGCTGGTGTCGTACAGGTGGAGGGGCGGCTCTCCTCCCGAGAGCCTCACCTCTCGCACCGGGACGCGGACGCCGTCGGAGCCGTCCAGGTAGACCTTGCGGGAGGCGGGGTAGACCGTCTCGAAGCGCTCCTCGTCCGGCCCGTTCCCGGCACGATCGCCCGACGGGACTCCCCCTTCGCCGGGGTGCGCGTCGCCGCGGGCGGCCGTCTCCGGTCGCTCGGGCGCGATGGAGCTGGGGCTGGTATTGGGCACGGACCTCGCCTCCTGTGTCGGATGCATCCCTGGAAGGGGAGCACGCTCCGGAAGCAAGAAGCGGCCGACCGATCGGCCGCGGCGGGTCCGGGGCCGCGCTCCCTACGCCGGTGTTAGCCGGTTCAGGTTCCTAGGGACTCTCTCAATCGCCCGCCCGCCGGCGGACGATACCCCTGGCGGCGTGGCTGAAGCTACGGGGCGTCCCCGGGCGCTTCAAGCCGAGCCAGGAAGCTCCCGTCCTCCTCGTCGAGCACCACTTCGGTGCGCCAGCCGCCGATGTCCGCGATCATGGACAGCGTGTCCGGGTCCACATACAGCTCCGGGAAGGGGGCGCCCCACTCGCCGCGAAACCCGAGCTGGATCTGCACTTCACCGACGTAGCGACCGTCCTCGCGGCGGGAGAAGGGCACGGCGCGCCCCTGCTCCGGCCTCAGGTCGGCCGAGTCGATGAGGATCTGGCCCCCCGGCGTCACCAGCCCGGCCAGGTGCGCCAGGAGGAGGCCCAGCCCCTTCAGGGTGCCGGCCAGTCCGGCGCCGTTCATGAGCATGAGCACCGTGTCGAACGGACCGCCCCGAAACGAGAACGCATCGGCGCGCACCACGCGGCGCACCGCCCGCTCGCGCATCACCCGGCACGCTTCCGGATCGATCTCCACGGCCACGACCTCGAGGCCCCGGTCCTGGAGGACCAGGCTGTGGACGCCGGTCCCGGCGCCGAGGTCCAGCACGCGACCCCGGCAGCGCCGGAGAGCCTCACGCTCGAAGGAGAAGAACTCCGCCGGCTCGCGGAAGAAGACCGACACCGGGATCGCGTCGCTCTCCCCGAGGTCGGAGCGCATCGCCAGCTCGAGCGCCTCGCCGCCCCCGCCATGGTAGGCGCGCAACGCTCGTCCATACGGGCCATCGACGTATCGATCCATGGACCTCTCCGGGTCCCGAGGCTGGTCGCGGGTCGCGGGGGTGGATAGGATGCACGCCGCGGCACGGCGTCGCCACGTTCGCCGCCGGACGTCCCCTTCGGACCCAGGAGCCGGCCTCTCGTGCACCCCGCTATCCTGACCCTGCTCGCCGCGAGCGTCGCGGCCGCGGCCTCCGCCCTCGGCGTCCTCCCGCTCGTGGGGCGGGCGCGCGTTCCGGAGGGCTGGATCGGCTGGGCCAACGCGCTCGCCGGCGGCATGATGTTCGGTACGGCCTTCGCGCTCGGCACCGTGAAGGGAGAGGCCGCCGTGCCCGCCGCCGTAGGGGCCCTCGCGGGAATCCTGTTCATCGCCTGGACCCACGCCGCCACCGGCACCGAGGACCTGTCGCTCAACCGGCTCGGCGAGACCGGACCGGAATACGGCTATCGCGTGGCGCTCGTCCAGACCCTGCACGCGGGCTCCGAGGGCATCGCGATCGGAGCGGCAATGGCCGTCGACCTCCCGTTCGGTCTGTTCACGGCCGCGACCATGGCCGTGCACAATGTCCCGGAGGTGACCGTGCTGGCGGCCGTGCAGCGCTCCCGGGGCGTAAGTCTAGGAACGGCCGCGCTCACGGGGGTGGCCACCAACGTGCCTCAGGTGTTCGTCGCCGTGGCGACCTACGCGGTCGTGAGCGCCGCCCCGGCCACCCTCTCCTGGGTCCTGGGCCTGGCCACCGGCATGCTGGCCAATCTGGTGCTGGTCGAGCTGCTTCCCGAATCGTATCGGCAGGCCGGGCACACGAGCATCGCCGTGGTGGCCAGCGCCGCCCTGTCCATGGTCGCCCTCCTCATCGGGTGGGTCGGCTGATGCACCAGATCCTGCTGGTGGGCTTCTACGGTCTGATCACGGCGCTGGCCACCGGACTGGGCGCCGTCCCGTTCGCGTTCGTGAAGCGGATCTCCGGCCGGACGGCCGCGCTGGCCAACGCGCTCGCCGCCGGCCTCATGCTGGGCGCCTCCTTCGGGCTCCTGGCCGAGGGCAGCCGGCACGGCGCGCCTCAGACCATCGTGGGGGCCAACGTCGGCCTCCTGTTCGTTCTCCTGGCACACCGGTGGATCGGTCAGGAGGACGTCTCCTTCGGCGAAGTGACCGGGGCGGGTGCGCGCCGCATGCTCCTCATCGTCCTGGTCATGACCGTCCACTCCTTCTCGGAAGGTGTCGCGGTCGGCGCGGCGTTCGGAGGCGGGACCGAGCTGGCCTTCCTCATCACGGTGGCGATCGCCGTCCACAACGTTCCCGAGGGTCTGGCCATCAGCGCGGTGCTGCGGCCCGAGGGTACGAGCGTGCTGGCGTGCGCGGGCTGGAGCGTGTTCTCCTCCCTGCCCCAGCCCCTCATGGCCGTGCCCGCGTATCTCCTGGTGGAGACCATCCACCCCGCGCTGCCCTACGGCATCGGCTTCGCCGCCGGGGCCATGGTGTTCATGGTGTTCCTCGAGCTCCTCCCCGAGGCGTTCGAGGACGCGCCTCGCTGGCTGATCGGAATCCTGACGAGCGGGTCGATGACCGTCATGTTGCTGTTCCAGAGGATCCTGTAGGACGGGAAACGCCGTCCGCTCGAGGCTCGTAGTCCTGGAGGGAGGCGGGAGCGGAACGCTTGCCCCCTCCGGCGACGCACCCGACCTTCGGGAGTGACCGCGCGGCGCGAGCCACGCCACCAGCCCCTCCACCGGAACCGGCGGAAGCAGACTATGAGCCCGAAGTCTTTCGACATTCCCGACATCCCGGACATCCCGGGCCTGGACGACGACGACGCAGGATCCGGCGGCTCGGGGAGGCGTTCCCGGGGAGGCGGCGGCTCCGGCCGGGGCCGCCGTCGCCGGTGGCCGTGGCTGGTGAGCGGCCTCGTCCTCGGCGTCCTGGGCACGATATTCGTCCCCGGTCTCCTTCGTCCCTACCTGCCGGCCGCCTTGCGTGGACGCGCGACACGCGTGGAGGGGCTCGTGGTCGAGAAAGGAAAGGAAGGCAGCCGCCTCCTGCTCACCGTGGACACGAAACAGGGGGCGATGCTGGCCACCTTCGACAAGAAAGTTCCCGAGATCGACCTCCTGGTGGCCCGTGGCGACTCGGTGACGCTGGGCGTCCAGACCTACCGACCCTTCGTGCAGGAGCCCGACCTCCTCGGAGTCAGGAAGTTGCCCGGCGGAGCCGAGCGGTCCAGGGGCGGGGCCGCCATCTCGACCCCACCTCCGGCCGGGGCCGCATACGCGGCGCCCGACACACAGTCCCAGCCCGACACGACGGACGCTCCCGACTCCGCGGGCCCCGACGCGAGCCGCTGAGGCGTCTCGCCGAGTCCGGGTTCGGCCGCCGGGGACGCCGAATCGGCTGGTATACCATCGACGACGCGACCGGGCTAGTTTGCACCCTGGACGGGACCTGTCCGTGGCGACACGAACTCGATCCGGAGCGCCTTCGATGAAGCCCGTCAACGACCCCGGGGATGCACCGCTACTCAACAGGCCGCCGCTGCGCGAGCAGATTCGGGCGATCGTCCGCGAGTGGCTCATGGAGGGAAGGCTGTCGCCGGGCTCCGATCTGAACGAGCGCGAGCTCGCGGAACAGCTCGGAGCCAGCCGAACCCCGGTCCGGGAGGCGCTCCTGCTGCTCGCCCTCGAGGGCTTCGTGTCGGTGAGCCCCTACCGTGGCTACTTCGTGGCCCCGCTCACCCGTGAGGAAGCGCACGAGCTCTACACCCTCATCGGGGTGCTCGAGCGGCACGCCCTGCTCTCGGAAGGCCTCCCCGACGCCGAGGAGCGGAACCGCATGGCCGACCTCGACCGGGAACGCCACGGCTGCATGGACGATCCCGGACGCCAGATCGAGCTCGACCGGGCCTGGCACGAAGCCCTGCTGTCAGGCTCGGCCGGCAACGCCGTCCTGCACGAGGAGCTCGCGCGGGTCAAGAACCGGGTCACACGTTACGAGCAGGCCTTCCAGCGAGCTCCTGTCGAATCCGCTCAGGCCATGGAGGAGCACCGCGGCATCCGGGAGGCCGTGGGGAGCGACGACCTCGCCGAAGCCGCCCGCCTCCTCGAGGCCCACTGGGGGACGGCCGTCCAGACTCTGCCCCGCTGGCTGCCCGAGCAGGAAGACTGAGCGAGGCGCCGCATCCCGCGGCTCTTCCACGGGATCTTGGATAGACCGTCCTATCCGCAGTACGCGCCATTTCTTGCAAAAAAGGCCGGGCCGGGCGCCGGCGGGATCTCGCCGCTTCGTGAGCCGATCCGGTCATAAGTCGCCTACTCACAAATACATCGAGATTCATTGACACGTTGCCGAGCCCGGGAACGACGCGTGCGCATGCGCCCCACCGACCGTCGAGGCGCAACTCCAGGACGGTGAACCCAATGGAGCACCGTGACACAACCGGCCGTCACCCTCCGGCGCTAGCCGGCGCAGGGGTTGGAGACCGTCCCTCGTGGGAAGGGAGGGCGTGACCTTGCTTCGCAGTCTGCTCGAGACCACGGCCCGCCTCACCCGCCAGATCGTCGACCGACTCCTGCACCGGAGAAACCGCCGCTTCTGGTGACCGATCCCCAGCCCTCGCCCCGCCTTCGAGCCTCCCCGTTGCGGGTCGGATCATCCGACCATAACATCGGTTTTATCCTGACCTAACTCCGCTCCGCTGCGACTTCCGGCCCGACGTCCGCGTGGCGGGCAGACCGCGAGGGTCTCCGTGATCCGGACACGCACCGGAGCGCTCCCGCTTCCCTTCTCCCCCTGGAAGGAGGTCGACCGATGTCCATCGTCCGACGGTTCCTGCTCAGCCTCGTGGTCCTCGGCGTGGCCGTGCCCGCCGGCCAGGCGACCGCACAGAACGTCGCCCGCACCTACTGGTTCACGCCGGCCCCCGGCAAGACAGCCGTGTTCGAGCAGGCGCTCAAGGCCCACGCCGCCTGGCGGAAGCAGGCCGGCGACCCGTGGAGCTGGGAGATCTACCAGGTCGTCAACGGTGACCGTCTCGGCACGTTCGTCGCCCGCTCCGGGGGGCACGCCTGGGCCGACCTGGACGCCTATGACAGCGGTTTCGGACCCAGGGGCAGCGAGCGCTTCGGCGCCGACGTGGCCCCCCACCTCTCCTCCGAGACCAGCCTCCTCACCGTCGTCGACACGGCGCACATGATCCTGCCCGACAAGCCCGAGGGCTACGCCATGGTCGAGATGGTCGTCTATCACCTGAAGGCCGACCAGGTGCAGGCCTTCGATCGGGCGATCGACCAGATCCACAAGGCCATCGTCGCGAGTAAGTGGCCGGTGCACTACGCCTGGGAGATGCCGGTCAATGGCGGACGGGGTGAAGACCGCTACCTGGCCATCTTCCATCCCGATTGGGCCAGCTTCGAGCCCATCCAGCCGAGCATGGACGCCATGCTGTCGGAACAGCTCGGAAAGGACGAGGCCATGAAGCTGTTCCAGACCATCACGGGCACGTACTGGGAGACGACGACCATGGTCCTCAGGTACCGCCCGGACCTCTCGATCGTCCAGGAAGGCATGTAACGCGGGTCGGAGCCGGGCCCGGAGGGCCCGGCTCCACTACCACTCGCGGTACCCGGACCGGCCCACCTAGGATGCGCGGGATCGGCTCGAGCGCTGAACGGCCGCCGGCTCTCCCCGTGCGGCGCCCCCGAATGCGCGGTCCTGCTCCGCTCGCAGCCGGTCCACCATCCGGTCACCGAGCAGCTCTACGTCCCGGCGCGTGATCACCTCGTCCTTCGCCACAGGCCGCACCACCCGGGCCTGCTCCGAGATCCCCATCACGAGCAGGTCCTCGTCGGCGACAACCGCCGCTGCCTCACACTGGCCGTACGTCTTGTAGCCGCCCGGGCCATCGAGCCGATCCCCCGGCTCGAGGTCCACCTTGGCCGTGGCCACCACTTCCACCGAGGGCCCGTTGCGCGAGGCCAGGGTGGCATCGCCGAACACGGTCGCCCGGACCACGGCGTTGTGGGCCTCGAAGTGGCACAGATGATAGGGTCGATAGAAGACGTAAACGGGTCCCTTGCCGAGCTTGTATACCTTCAGGTAGTGCTGCTGGACCGGATCCTCCATGCGTCCCAATACGAACACGCCCGGAGCGGGCACCGCACCCACCACATAGTCCACGACGCCGCGGTCGCCCGCGAGCACTTCGTCAGGATACCAGAGCGGCGCCTCCTCCACCGGCGTGCCCGCCGGAACCTGGGGGCCGAGCATGCCCCGGCAGGCGACGCCCATTGCCGTGGCGTTGGCCACCGTCGCCTGCTCGAAGGAGATCTTGGTCCCATCCGTGAAGGACGTGATCATCTCCGGGCTCTCGCCTACCTTGTCGGCGAACGGCTTCTGCGTGGTCGGATTGCGGTGTGGATCGTGGAACCCCTTGATGTTCCCGCACAGCACCGGGGACACGCCTATGCCTCGCACGAACCGGTACAGGTTCATGAGGACGCCAGGCTGATCCCCGTCGGATTGCGTGAACACGACTCCCGCGCGTTCGGCACGCCGGTTCAGTATGGGTCCGACCGTTCCGTCCAACTCCGCGCTCATGGTGACGAAGTGCTTTCCGTGGTCGATCGCATCCACGGCCACGTCGGCGCCGAAGCCGATGTCGCCGGTCACCTCCAGGACCACGTCCACCGAGCCCGCCCGGCATACGACCGTCGGATCGTCCGTGACCGCCGGGACTCCGGCGTCGATCGCCTCCTCCAGCTCGGCGGGGGTGGCCACGGAGCGCGGACTATCCACGCCGCAGTCACGGTAGGCCCGTTCGGCACGCTCCGGGTGGCGATTGGAGACCGCCACCAGCTTCATTCCCTGCACGTACCTGAGTAGCTGGCGGGCGATTCCCTGACCCATGAACCCGGCCCCGATCATCCCCACCCGGATGGGATCGTCCTCGGCGGCGAGTCTGGCGAGCGTTCGATCGACAATGATCACGTTGTTCGGTCCTTCGAGATCTGGCGGAGGACGACCGAGAGGTACGGTCTCCACTCCGGTGGATGGATACCCAGCTCACTCTGGATGCGGCGGCAGTCGAGGATGGCACGGCGGGGACGTCGGGCGGCACTCTCGTACTCGTCGGACCCGATGTCGAGTACCCGGGCGCTCGGGAGCCCCGGGGTGCCGCCGCTGGCGGTGAAGATGGCCCTCGCATAGTCAGACCGGGTGATGCTCGGTCGGCCCGCGTAGTGGTAGGTGCCCCAGGCCTCGAAGGAGGGTGTCGAGACCATGCGACCGATCGAAAGGAGCGTATGGGCCAGCTGGCCCGCGCCGGTCGGGCATCCCTCCTCATCACACACGATTCTCAGCTCATCCCGCTCTTCGGCCAGCCGCAGCATCGTCTTCACGAAATTCCGGCGATGTGCGCTGAAGATCCAGGATGTCCTGATGATGACGTGCCGCGCCAGAGTGTCGCGCACCGCTCGTTCGCCCGCGAGCTTGCTCTCGCCGTAGACGTTGAGAGGATGGGGCTCGTCGTCCTCCCGGTACGTGGTGTCGCCGTCACCGTCGAACACGTAGTCCGTGGAGACGTGCACGAGCGGCACCCCCGCCAACCCGGCGAATTCGGCCAGCACCTCGGCCGCGCGCGCGTTGACGAGATACGCTCGCTCGGGTTCGGACTCGGCCGTATCGACCTCCGTGTAAGCGGCCGTATTCAGCACGGCCGTCAGCCCATCGGTCGAGGCGATCGCGTCCCTGACCTGCCCGGCGTCGGAGACGTCCAGCTCCGCTCGCTCCAGGGCCCGGACGGACATGCCACGACGACCGGCCCACCGGACCACCTCTCGGCCCACCTGGCCGCCGGCCCCGGTCAACAGGAACCTCACGCCGCGAGGCTCCGGCCGGAGCTCGGTGGTCGGATGGGCCCGCGCCGTCCGGTGGTCGTCATTCCCCCGCCCTCCTCTTCAGCCTCAGTCCGTACGGATCGGCCCAATCCGGCTCGTCGGCGATTCGACGCAGGTAGGCGCCGTAACTGGCGTTGCCCGCTCGCTCGGCGAGATCCACGAGGTGCTCCCGGTCGACGAAGGCCATCCGGTAGGCGATCTCCTCGGGACAACACGCCTTGAGCCCCTGTCGGGATTCGAGTGTCATCATGAAGTCCGACGCGGCCAGCAGGGACTCGGGCGTGCCGGCATCGAGCCAGGCGAAGCCCCGCCCCAACAGCTCCACGCTCAACTGGTCGCGAGCCAGATACGCCCGGTTCACATCCGTGATCTCTAGCTCGCCGCGATCCGAGGGCTCGAGGCCGCTCGCGATATCCACCACGTCGCCATCGTAGAAGTACAGACCGGTCACCGCGTAGGCGGATGGCGGCGTCGAGGGCTTCTCGACGATGTCGGTCACCCGGCCATCCGGCGTGAAGCTCACCACGCCGTAGCGCTCCGGCCGCTCGACCCGGTACCCGAAGACCGTGGCCCCACGGTCCCGCGCAGCCGCCCTCCGCAGCTGCTCGACCAGGCCGTGCCCATAGAAGATGTTGTCGCCGAGGATCAGCGCGCACGGGTCACCGTTCAGGAAGTCACGCCCGATCAGAAACGCCTGTGCGATGCCCTCGGGGCGGGGCTGCACCTCGTATCGGATCGAGATCCCCCAGTCCGACCCGTCGCCCAGCAGCTCCTCGAACAGGGGAACGGCCCGTGGCGTCGTGATCAAGAGGATGTCCCGGACGCCCGCCAGCATCAGGGTGGAGATCGGATAGTACACCAGCGGCTTGTCGTAGACGGGCATGAGCTGCTTGCTCACCACACGCGTCAACGGATCGAGCCGTGTGCCCGACCCGCCGGCCAGGACGATTCCCTTTCGATGCACGAGCTCTCCTCCTGGAAGGGGTGACGGCCCGATCGGCGAGCCCGCCCTCAGATCTCCACGCCATCGCTGAGCAGGCGCTTGTACCAGCCCACCGTGATCGTCCTGGGGTCCTCCGGATCCACCTGGCCCGCTTCGATGGCCTCGTGGACCTCGGCGGCGCCGTGGGCCGGGCTCCACTCGCACCGAAAGTCGATTCGGTCACGGATCTTGGCGAAGCTCACCCGATAAGACCGGTGGTCCGGAGAGCCATACCACTCGTAGTCGAAGGGCCGCCCCACCGACTCGGCGACCAGCTCGGCCAGGGGCATGATCTGGACGTTCTGGTCGTCCGATCCGACGTTGAAGATCTCCCCGCTGATCGAGGCGGGCGAAGCCTCGAGGAGGCGCAGCATCGCCCGGGACGTGTCCCTCACGTGCACGAAGGGCCGCCACTGGGTCCCGTCGCGCAGGATCGGGATCTTCCCGTTCTCGCGGAAGCCCTTGACCATGCCGTTGATCGCCAGATCGAAGCGCATGCGATGCGACGCTCCATATACGGTGGCCTGGCGGATCACAGTGACGCAGAAGTCCCCGTTCGCCAGCGGGAGGATGTCCTCCTCGGCCTTCCGGTTCGCCTTCGCATACGTCGTCAGCGGATTGATCGCCGACGTCTCGTCCAGCATCTCGTCCTGGAATCCATACACGCTGCAGGATGAGGGCAGGATGTAGCGGGCCACCCCGGAGCGCCCCGCCAATCGGGCGACGCGCGCCCGGCCGCGGTGGTTGACCGACCAGGTCACCTCGGGGTCGAGCTCCCCCACCGGGTCGTTGGAGAGAGCGGCCAGGTCGATCACGCCGTACACGCCCTCGAACGCCCCTTCGTCCAGCTCGCGGATGTCGGCCTCCACCGTGGTGAGCCGGTCGTCGTCCGGGGGAAGGGTGTCTCGCCCGAAGAAGAAGCGATCGACGGCCTTGACCGCGTATCCATGCTCGAGCAGGAGACGGGTGAGCACCGACCCGATGTAACCGCCCGCCCCCGTCACGAGGACCTGCCTGGACTCCGTCATGCTCCGCTTCCCCCGTATGTGAAGTTGTTCTCGGCGTCGGCCAGGGCCGGATGGCCCCGGTCCTTCTCGGACAGGATGGGCTCGTCGATCGGCCAGTCGATCGACAGCGCCGGGTCGTCCCAGCGAATGCCCCGATCGGCCTCGGGCGCATATTCGCGCGTCACCCTGTAGGCCACATCCGTTGCGTCGCTCAGAGCCGCGAAGCCGTGGGCGAAGCCCTCCGGAACCCAGAGCATCTTGTGTTCCTCGCCGTCCAGGCGTACGCCCACCCAGCGGCCGAACGTGGGCGATCCCTTCCGGATGTCGATGGCCACGTCGAAGATCGCGCCATGCAGCACGCTCACGAGCTTCGCCTGGGCCCGTGGCTCGAGCTGGTAGTGGAGTCCCCTCAGGACGCCGCGCGCGGACCTGGAGAAGTTGTCCTGGACGAACTCGGTCGGCAGGCCGTGGTCGGCGAACGCCGATCGCTTGAATGTCTCCTTGAAGAAGCCCCGCGCGTCGGCGAACGCCACGGCCTCGACGAGGACGACCTCCGGGATCTCTAGAGGCTGGAAGGTGAAGGGCATCGAATCTCTCCTGTCAGCTTTGGCTCTCGTGGCCAGGCGCTCCGGTCGGTCGCCTCGCGACCGGCGTGGAACGGCTGGAAGCCGATCGGTCGCGGAGACCTCTCCGTGCCCCGTCCCGTCGTCGCCGGGCTCCGGCCCTTCCGATCGCCGCCTCGAACGCGGTCTCGAGACGTCGCAGCGCGCCCGCACGGTCCAGGTGCCCTCCCTGTGCGAAGACGGCGTCGTCGGGCCACCCGCTCATGGCCTCCGCGAGGCGGTCGATCGTCTGGTTCAGCGATCCGGGCTCGACGAGCCGAACCCTCGAAGGATCCGTCGTGCAGGAGGCCACCGTGGCGGCCCCGCCGTGCGCCAGCACGACGACCGGCGCTCCACAGCCCATCGCCTCGGCCAGCGACGCGCCCCCCTCCTCGCGAAGTCCCGTGAACACGACCGCCTCGGCCTGCGCGTACACCCGTGGCAGCGCCTCGAGCTCCACCCAGCCCTCGAAGGTCACTCGCTCGGCCAGCCCGAGTCGCCGACTCAGCGCCTCGAGGCGGGGACGTTCCGGCCCGTCGCCGACGATCCTGAGTCGCAGGTCGGAGGGCGCACGCGCGAAGGCTCGCAGGGCCAGCTCCGGACCCTTCCGGAACTCCAGCGGCGACAGGTAGAGCAGCTCGCCGCGCCGGGGAGCGCGCGGCAGCGTCGCGTGGTCAAGGAACAGTACGTGGTTCAGGATCTCGGCCTCGTCCCGGACGGACCGCGGGAGTCGCGCCACCGTCTCGGGGTTCAGGAGCAGTCGGATGTCCACCGCTCGCCACGTCGCGCGGGTGGCCGGAAGCCAGCTCGCCAGGCGCACGGCCACGAGATCCAGGACTTCCGTCGGCAATCCGCGCCAGCCCAGGACGGGCCACAACCGGAGCGGCGTGGTGACCGCGCCGCCGACCGGGCCCCAGACCCTGGGAGCATCGAGGGTGCGCACCGGGCTGGGCAGCCAGTAGGTGGCGTACGTAGCGTGGTGAACCGCGTCGAAGGGGCGTTCTTCGTGGAGCCGCGCCGCCACCGCACCCGCGCGCCGCATCCAGGCCATGTAAGACAGGAAGCGTCCGATCCGGAACCGGTTCGCGAGCCTGCACCAGGAGGGCTCCTCGACGGTCAGGTACTCGACCGAATCTCCCCGATGCTCGTCGACCCAGCGCCGCATGTTGTCCCGGTGGTCCGGTCCATGTAACACTACGGCGTCCGCGAACGACGCGACGGCGCGGCTCAGCCCCCAACCCGCGGCGCTCTCCGAGCCACGGTACGGGTCGCACGCATAGGCGAACATCAGGACCCGCACCGCAGAATCCTTGCGCTCGAGGCACTCTTGCAGGCACTCCCTATCGCCGGGTCGGAGCCACGCTCCCGCTGGCCCGGTTCCGGTCGGCCCCCCTCGACCCCGATGCCCTGTAGCCTCGTGGCGCTGGCATGACGTCGGCGCGCGAAGCGCCGGGAGATCCGGGCCCCACGCTGACGTTCGGCGTCCTGAGCCGTCACATCGCGGCCTACCTGCCCGGGACCATCCTGCCGGCCCTGTTGAGCTTCCTGTTCCTGTTCGTCTTCACCCGCATCTTCGACCCATCCCAGTTCGGCCAGTACTCGCTCGTGCTCAGCGTGGTGGGCATGCTGACCGTGGCCACGGCCAAGTGGCTCGAGACCGGCATCAACCGGTACCTGGCCGCCGCCGTGGACGATGCGGCGGCCAGCCGCGTGGCCCACGGTGCGATCCTCGGCTTCGCGGCCGTCGCCCTCGTGGTCATCGTCTCCGGCCTCGTCCTGGGATCGCTGCTCCACCTCTCCCCTTCCTGGGCGGGATTCCTCCTTCCCGCCACGCTCTTCTGGGCCGGCCTCACGATCTACGAGCCTCTCTCGGTCGTCTTCCAGGCCCAGATGCGCCCCGCAGCCTACAGCACCCTTCAGCTGGCGCGCTCCGTGCTCCGGTTGGGCCTCGGGCTCCTGCTCGTGCTCCTGGTGGCCCGCAGCCCGATCTACCTGCTGTGGGGTGAAGCGCTCTCCCTGCTCCTCCTGATCTTCCCGGCCTGGCACGCCTCGGGCTTCGGCGCTCCCCGGTTCCTGCTGGATCGGCAGCTGCGTGACCGGGCCGTCCAGGTCCTCCGCAGCCTCGCGATCTACGGGGGACCCATGGTCGGCTGGTTCCTCGGTTCCCAGCTTCTCAATGTCGGCGATCGCTACGTGCTGCTCGCCTATCGGGGTCCGGCCGAGGTGGGGCTCTATTCGGCCAGCTACGACCTCGTGGCGCGCAGCATCAGCGTGCTGGCCATGCCAATTCTCCTGGCCGCGCATCCCCTGCTCATGAAGGCCTGGGGACGAGGTGACCGGAGCGGGGCCGCCCGCTGGCTGGGCCACATCACCAGCCGCTTCCTCGTCATCGGCGGCATGGCCACCGCCGGAGCGTGGCTGTTCTCCAGTGACCTGGCCCGCTGGTTCCTGGGCCCCTCCTTCTTCGAGGGGCACCGGATCATGGCCCTGGTCGTGGCGGGCGTGGCGTTCTGGAACCTCGGCATGTACGTGCACAAGCCGTTCGAATTCCACGAGCGCACCCTCACCCTGTTCATCCTCAGCTTCACCGCGGCGGCGCTCAACCTGGGACTCAACGTGCTGCTCGTCCCTCGCTTCGGATACGTAGGTGCGGCGTATGCCACGCTGGCCAGCTACCTGGGCTACGTGCTCGTCGTCGCCATCCGTGGCCGGAGACTCCTGACGTGGTCCGTCCCCTGGCGGAGCGTCCTGCCACCCCTGGCCGTCATCATCGTGGGCACCGGAGCGATCTGGGAGATCCGTCGCGCGTGGCTGGGCCATTACAGCACTGACGTTTCCGGCGTCATATCGATGACGCTGTTCGCCGGGCTGTCGGGGCTCGTTCTCCTGCGGATCACGCTGCGCAGTGGCCGGGAGAGCACCTGACCCGGAAGGCTCGAAGCCCGTATCCGTGGGACAGGACTCCACACCCGGCTCCCGTGCTCGGGATCGGGGAACGGCCGTCCAGCTCAAGCTCAAGGCGGGCTCCCCGCTCCGACGAGATCGTCATAGAGACACACGTAGTCTTCCCAGATGCTCTCCTGTCGGAAGTTCTCCAGGCACCAGGTGCGGCCCCGGGTGCCCATTCGGTGCGCCTTCTCCCCGTCTCGGCTGATGGCGACCATGGCATTCGCGAGCGCACCCGCGTTGCGGGGCTCGACAAGGACTCCCGTCCGGCCCTCGGAGACCGCGTCGCGGTAGCCCGCCACACGGGTCGCCAGGATCGGCACCTCCATGGAGCTGGCCTCGAGGGTGACGTTGGGCAGCCCTTCCGTCTGGTCGTGCGAGGGGAGGATCAGCAGATCCATGGCC
>Ga0315540_10000893_pt1 | contig 17043 bp, 15 predicted proteins | sample SalMarSW160110MG_FD_203677 | JGI IMG/M metagenome (GOLD analysis project Ga0315540, IMG submission 203677) | Salt marsh sediment microbial communities from the Plum Island Ecosystem LTER, Massachusetts, United States - Salt Marsh Sediment SW1601-10 ...
CCTTACTGTTTGCCTCCTCAGTGGCTAAAGCGTCCTCGCCCTTAATATTTTCCGGCCTGCGAGATCTGATCTTGGATAAATGTCGCTTGATCTGCGTCTCGACCTTATCCATGACCTGATCAATGGCGGAGTACATATCCCCAGTCTCTTCAACGGCCTTGATCCGTGTACCATTCACGCTGATCGTTACATCGGCCTGATGTCTAAATTTTTCTACGGTTAAGACCACATGGGCTTCCATCGGATAGTCCAGATATTTCTTCATCTTTGAAACCTTTTCTACTGCATAGGTCCTTAGACTCTCCATAGGTTCCGTGTGTCTGAACGTAACGTTAATATCCATATTCATTCCTCCTGAAAATCTTTCATTGTGATGGCTTCATACCATGGATTGAAATGCGATCCGCTAATGATGTCACTCAAAGCTGCCTTCGCTTTCGTGATGGCAAAATACCCATATTTTCCCTGTACTTAGCCACAGTTCGTCGTGCAACATCAATATTCATCTTCTTTAGGATATCCGAGATCTCCTGGTCGCTGTATGGCTTGTGGCCATCCTCCTTTTTGACAGTAACCCGGATATATTCTTTCACACTCTCGGAGGCAATGGCATCACCAACCATGCTGTTGATGGCACTGTTGAAAAAGAATTTAAGTTCATAGAGCCCCTGGGGTGTGTACACGAACTTGTTGGTGGTTACTCGGCTCACCGTTGACTCGTGCATTTGAATTTCTTCAGCCACATCCCTGAGCACGAGGGGTTTCAGGCAGGTGACACCATTATCCAGAAAATCTCTTTGGAATTTCACGATGCTTTCGGTTACCCGGTAAATGGTCCTCTGGCGTTGATGAATACTCCTGATCAGCCAGGCCGCGGACTTGAGTTTCTCCTGTATATAGGCCCTTGCGTTGTCCGGCACCGAGCCCTTGTTGGAAAGGACATCTTTGTAGTAGGCGTTGACACGCAGTTTCGGCAGCCCATCTTCATTCAACGCTATTTCGTATTCATCACCCACCTTGAAGACATAGATATCCGGGATCACATAGATGGTTTCATCATCACTGAATCTCCTGCCCGGTTTCGGCTCCAGTCCCTGGATCACGGAGACGGCGGACATCACCTCTTCGAGGGGAACCGAGAGGTTTTTCGCAATGCGTTCATAGTGCCTATTCTCGAGTTCAGGCATATATTCGGAAATGATACGCTCAACGATGGTTCCCCCCAGGTCCTGGAAGCGGGCCTGAATCAGCAAGCATTCGCACATGTCCCGTGCGGCAACACCAACAGGATCAAATTGCTGTATGAACGTAAGGACTTCACACACTTTGTCAATGGGGAGTTTGGTGGTATCCGAAATCTCTTCCAGGGAAACCTTCAGATATCCATCATCATCAATATTGCCGAGAATATGGAGCCCGATCTCCCTTTTTTCGTCATCCAGACTGCTCATGTTGAACTGCCACAGAAGATGGGAGGAGAGGTTTGTCTTGGAGGCCGTCATGCTCTCGAGCGAAGGGAGTTCCCGCATATCATGCGGAACCTCCGCCCAGGCCGTATTGTACTCGGACAGATAGTTTTCCCAGTCCACATCCTCACGGACGTTTTCTTCAACCTTTACCTCGGGGAGTTCAGGAACCTCCTTCTCGGCGGTTTCCTTTGGCGCCTCAGCCCGATTTTCATCCTCCGTATCCAGGAAGTGTTGTTCCTCCAGCAGGGGATTGGTCTCAAGTTCCTGGTTGATGGTATCAAGCAGCTCAAGCCTTGACAATTGAAGGAGCTTGATGGCCTGCTGCAATTGAGGCGTCATAATGAGCTGCTGAGTCAAGCTTAACGATTGTCTAAGTTCCAGGGCCATAACAGTTTTTCTTAGCCGTTCCCAATCCAGTGCCCACAAGCTATTCGCGGATGGGCAAGATTCATTTGAGGTTTGATATCAATGTAGAGGGGTTACATGGAAAAATCATCGCCCAGGTATGCGTCCCGCGCGATCTTACTGGCGACGATTTCCTCGGGTCCCCCATGCTCAATAATTTTTCCTTCGCTGATAATATAAGCTACATCACAGACATTCAGAGTCTCTCTCACATTGTGGTCGGAAATAATAATTCCCAGGCCCCGGGTTTTCAGTTGTCGAATAATTTCTTGTATGTCATTCACAGCGAGCGGATCTATGCCGGCGAAGGGTTCATCCAGGAGCATAAACTTCGGCTCAGTCACCAGAGCCCTTGTAATTTCAAGACGTCTTCGCTCACCTCCCGAGAGGGAATAGGCCTTCTGTTTGGCCAGATGACCAATATTCAATTCATCAAGGAGGCCTTTTATCCGTGCCTTCCTTTCCCCCGGCGAGATATTGAGACTTTCCATGATGGCCAGCAGATTCTCTTCCACGGTGAGCTTACGGAAGACTGACGGCTCTTGTGCCAGGTAGTTGATCCCCTTTCTTGCCCTGATATACATGGGATCGCCGGTAATCTCATCATGATCGAGAAAAACCCTGCCCTCCTCAGGTTGTATCAACCCTACGATCATGTAAAAGGTGGTCGTCTTGCCGGCACCATTGGGTCCCAGAAGTCCTACGATCTCTTTCCGTTTGATCGCCAGGCCCACATGGTCCACAACGCGTTTGCCGTTGTAGATCTTGACCAATCCCTGTGCCTCCAGGGTCCGCCCCTCCATGGTCAAGGGCTCTTCTTTTTTTTGGTCTTGGGGAATATGATGGCCTGAACCCTTTCTTTCCCGGTACTTTCGACTATGCTCCGGTTCTCCTTAAGAAACACAATGATACGATCCCCTTTTACCAGATCATTTCCCTGTCTGACCGATGGATGATCGGTAAGGACCAGTTTTTCATCCGCTTGATAATAGACGGCTTTTTCAGCTTCTGCCACCTCTCCGCTACTGCGGGTAATCCTGACTTGGCCTGTGGCCACGATCCTGTCGACGCCCCTTGCAATGTCGCCCTTTGCTTGTTCATCGGACGAAGCGGTGTAGTACACAATCATTTTCCGACAATCCACGACAAAATCATCCTTTTGGGCATTCACCTCGCCCGTAAAGGTCACCATTTTCTTTTCATCATCCCATTCCAGTGTCTTTGACTTGATGATCATGGGTTTGGGCGATATCTTCTCCTGGAGATCTTTTTGAGCATCCGCCTTGCCCGGGGCCGGCAGAAAAAGGACCAGCACGGGTAGGAGAATGAAAAGAAATGGAACCCTTTTCTTGCGTGTCATCTTGTCCCGGACCTCCCATTTATAACGGTTGTCACCCGCGAAAGTACCTTGAAGCTCTTTCTTCTGAGGTCCACAAAAATGCCCTCACCCTTGATGGAAAAAAAAGGGCCCCATATTTGAACCGGCTTGTCGTTGGTCAGGATACCCTTCTTTTCATCAAACCGGACACTCTCGGTGACCACCCTGTAGCCGTCCTCGGACGTCCCTTTAAGATCACCGCGAAGGTTTAATTCTCCCGTTGCCCTGGAATAATCTCCGTCGTTCCCCGTCACCACAAAGGAAGGTCGGCGAGCGGGACTCACCTTCAGTTTGAAATCGTGAAAAGAAATGAATTGTCTGTCACCGGAGAATTTCACTTCACCCGCATCAAGGACCCATTTCATACCTTTTTCGGGGTCATCCTGGGTATAGTGGATATCCTTCAGCTTGATTCCTTCCCCCGATATGACCTTTTCCAGAGTCGTGTTCCGAAAGATGTCCTTTCCGGACCTTATCAGGTAGGCCGCAACTAGCGCCAATAGAATCCCCAGCCCGATCAGGGGCCAGTGTCTCTTGAAAAACGGTTGCATGAATACTATTCAGTGTTTTTTAACCGGTTTCCAGCCATCAGCGGAGGATTCCCGGATGGAGGCGCCAGTTTTCAGCTCTCAGCAATAGGCTTAACCTTTTGTTTTTTCGTTATTTTACAGTCCAGACCCAAGGTCTTTGGAACTTTGAACTGGAAGGTTCACAGTATATCAAAGCCTAATTTCCTATGTAAAGACTATTCTCCACTCGTATGGCAAGGGGAGTCACCACCCCCAAGGATTTTGAGCTGCAAAATCCACTCACAGGCCTCCCGAACGGCGCCGTGGCCACCCGGATTTCGGGTGGTGAAATCGGCTGCTTCGCGAACCTCTCTGACCGCATCAGCCACTGCAATGCGAAACCCAGCGTGTTCAAACAGTGCCAGGTCAGGCAGGTCATCCCCGATGCCGGCGACCTCCGACTTATCTAAGCCCTTCAGGGTCAGGACCTGTCGGCAGATCTCGTCCTTGTCTTTCACGCCCTGAAAAACCAGTCGAATTCCGAGTTCCTTTGCCCTTTGCGTCACTGCCCCGGAATCTCGTCCCGAAATGATAACCACTTCCACCCCGGATTCCATGAGCAGCTTCAGCCCATAACCGTCCCTGACATGAAACGACTTGATCTCCTCACCCGATGCGCTCATGTGGATGCACCCGTCCGTCATCACGCCGTCCACGTCCAGGAACAGGAGCTTAATGCCTCCGGCCTTTTTTTCCATTTCAAAAAGCCCCGTCTTCTTTCTGTTTACCACCCCTGGTTTCCCACAGTCATCCCCCCAACAATTCTGCAAGCTCTTTCGATCACATGGTGGGCAGGCGGGAAAGTTGAGGAAGGATGAACGTCTAAAACGGTCTTCAAGCCCTCACAATACCATGGATAGCCTTTAGGGACCGCAGAAGGTCGTACACATCACTGAGAGGCAGGGAATTGGGGCCGTCACAAAGTGCTGAGTCCGGGTGAGGATGTACCTCCATAAAGACGCCGTCCACTCCCGCGGCCACGGCCGCCCGGGCCAGGTGCCCCACATATTCCCTCTGCCCACCGGATCTGGTCCCCTCGCCGCCGGGCAGCTGCACGCTGTGGGTAGCGTCAAAAACCACCGGGAATCCAAAGCCCTTCAAGATCACAAGAGATCTCATGTCAACCACCAGATTGTTATAGCCAAAGGCGGTCCCGCGTTCAGTCAAGATAAGACGGTGATTTCCGCAGGAAAGGGCCTTCTGTATCACGGGCGACATATCCCATGGCGCAAGAAACTGTCCCTTCTTGATGTTTACGGGAAGGTTGGTTCGGGCGGCGGCCAGGATCAGGTCTGTCTGTCTGCAGAGAAAGGCAGGAATTTGGATAACATCGAGAACCCCTGCAACCTTTTCGATTTGCCCCTCTTCATGAATGTCGGACAAGACTGGCAACCCCGTCGCCTCTTTCACCCGGCTGATAATCTCCAGACCCTTTTCCAGACCAGGGCCCCTATAGGAATCGAGAGAGGTGCGGTTGGCCTTATCAAAAGACGTCTTGAAGATGATGGGGATGCCCAGTTCCTCGCCGGTTTCCTTGAGGTACCGAGCAACCTTCATCGTCGTGGATTCGTTTTCAATGACACACGGTCCGGCGATAACAAAAAAAGGCCCTTCATCTCCCAGGGTCACGTCACCAATCTTAAAAGGTTTTCTTTCTGTTTTTTCCCCTGTCACGAAAATTTTTCCGCATCGATCCCCTGAACAAAAGTGTCGGGGTCTTCGACTCCTTTCTTCTGATATCACGTGGAACAGTGTTATAAGATGGCAACGCAAAAGTCAAGGCCTCGAGATTTCTTCAAGAACCGTGGCACAGCCGGGAAACTTTTCCTTGTCATGAAGGTCTTCAAATCTTAATATATCCAATTCACTGCTCAAAGACCCTCCGGTTTTGGCGGGACGGAGCAAACCCTCACCTTTTCAAATCGTATCGGGAGGCCGCCATGGCGAAAAAAAAGGTTGTCAAGACTATTCAGGAAATCAATGACAGGATCAGGACAGGGAAGGTGGTGGTGGTCACCGCTGATGAAATGGCTGAAATCGTCAAGAGACAGGGCCCCGAAAAGGCGGCCCGGGATATTGATGTCGTCACAACGGGCACCTTCTCCCCCATGTGTTCTTCAGGTGCCTTCATCAATTTCGGGCATGCAAAACCGGGAATCAAGGCCTCACAGGTCTTGCTCAACGGTGTACCGGCCTATGCAGGGATCGCTGCAGTGGATATCTATCTGGGCGCCACCGAACCGGCAAAGGACGACCCCCTGAACCGCGTTCATCCCGGACAGTTCAAGTACGGCGGCGGTCATGTCATCCAGGATCTTCTGCAGGGGAAACGGATCCAGCTTGAGGCCTCCGGTTATGGTACGGATTGCTATCCCAATCGTGAGTTCAAGAAGAAGGTCACCCTTGCCGACCTGCCTTATGCCAGTCTATTCAACCCGAGGAATGCCTATCAAAACTATAACTGCGCCGTCAATCTGTCCAAAAAGACCATTTACACCTACATGGGTGTCCTGAAACCCCATGCCGGAAATGCCAATTATGCCACATCAGGACTCTTGAGCCCGCTCCTGAATGATCCCTATTATCTGACCATGGGTCTCGGGACAGCCATATTTCTTGGAGGTGCCAGAGGACATATCATAGGACCGGGAACGCAGCACAAACCCCAGGCCAAAAGGGGAAAAAACGGGGTTCCCCTGAGCCCCGCGGGGACCCTGATGGTCATGGGCGATCTCAAGGCAATGGATCCGAAGTGGGTCGCAGGTGTGAGCCTCCTGGGATACGGCTGTTCCCTTGCCGTGGGTATTGGTGTGCCGATCCCCATCCTGAACCAAGAGATTGCACGTTTTACCGGCGTATCGGACGAAGAGATCTTCACCCAGATCATTGATTACGGCAACGATTATCCCAAAGGGGAAGCACGAAGTCTTGGCCAGGTCAGTTATGCCGAGCTGAAATCCGGGGAAATCCGGTTCAACGGACAGAAAATTCCGACAGTCCCCATGACTTCCTATTTACGGTCAAGGGAAATTGCCGTCCTTTTGAAAGGATGGATTGAAAAGGATGCATTCCGGCTTACGGAACCTCAGGACAGGATGCCGGGAGCAGAGGACTTTTCGGCCTATTCTTGATTCGGCTTCTTGCCGTTAAGGGCCTTTTGCAACTTGTCACCCAGTGAACCCATGGTCATGCCTGTTCCCTCAAAGGCTTGCCAGTCCGCCTCGCCTTCTGAATCACCAGGAACCAGGCTGATCTTCCGTTCCCCGGCGTTGACGGTCTTAATGATGACCTGAATGGGATCTCCCTCTTTTAGTTTTCCAATCTCACCGGCTTCCGGAGACCTTTCGAGACTTGATTTCGGGAGCAGGCCGGTGACCCCCGGTTCGAGTGAAACAAAATATCCGAAGGCTTCTTTTTTTTCGATTCGCCCCTGAACCATTTGACCCGTCCGGTAACGCTCTTCAACCTTCACCCAGGGATCTCCTTCCACATCCTTGATGCTGAGCGATATCCTCCTGGATTCGGCGTTGATCTCCTTGATCACAACGCTCACCGGGTCTCCCGAGCTGACCACATCCTCCGGTCTGACGATGCGTTTCCGGTAACTCATTTCACTGATATGGACCAGTCCCTCGATTCCCGGGGCAATCTCCACAAATACCCCGAATTTCACGCACCGCGTGACTTTCCCGTCTACGTTCTGGCCCGCGCTGAAGGTTTCTTCAACCGTTTTCCAAGGATCCCCGGTCACCTGCTTCAGGGACAGGGCAATTTTCACCCGCCGTGTCTTTTCCGCATGCTCCATTCCAATGATCTTGACCGTGACCAGGTCCTGTGGATTGATCACATCAGCGGGTTTTTCCACCCGGGACCAACTGAGTTCCGAGATGTGGATCATCCCTTCCACACCCTCTGAAAGGGCCACAAAGGCACCGTATGGCATCAGTCTCGTTACCTGCCCTTCCAGAACGTCACCGATTTTCGTTTGACCGAGGAAGGCATCCTGGGCCTTTTTCTGCGCTTTCTCCAGGAGGCTCCTTCTCGAAACCACGATATTGCGTCCATTTTCCTCAAACTGGGAGATCAGGAACTCATGGGACTGCCCGGTGTAATCCTCAGGGGTCTTGATGTAGACCAGATCCATCTGGCTGATGGGACAAAAAGCCCGTTTTTTCATTATTTCGACATGGAATCCGCCCTTGCAGGGGCCTGTGACCTTGCCCTCCACGGGGATGCCGTTCTCATAGGCATCTATCAGGAGATCGAGACCGCCGGCACCGGAAATGGCCTTGGAAAGCCTGATCTCATTACCGTTGTTGGATACCGCGTAGAGTTCCAGGAGATCTCCAACCGCATAAGGGAATTCCCCATTTTCGTCCAGGAGTTCTTCTTTTTCCACTATCCCGTCGATCTTGGACCCGGTGTCTACGAATACCGCGTCCTGGCTGACAGAAATAATCTCTCCTCTAATCCTATCGCCCACGCAGATATCGTCTCCCATGCCGGTATCGTAAGCATTGAGAAGATCCGCGAAACTTTCTTCTTCTTCGTTTTGATATTCGCCGTTTTCTTTATCTGACATCATTTAGTCGCTCCAAAAATCATAAGATTGATGAAACCCGAAGGGCCCATCCACAGACGCTCGTCCACGGTATCCAAAAAAGAGTCATTTTCGGCGTGGATTGATCGCCCTCTGCTATGAACGTATACTTTTTTTCAGGGGATCATACCCGTTCCAATTCCGGTAAGCAAGCCTGAAATCTCAATGGGGTTGGTGGAGGTACAACTCCTTGTCAGCAGCGCGTCAAGAGGCTTTTGGATGTGCTGTGCTGTGGGGGCACTGGAAATCCAGGTTGGATATTCAGGCAGGGAAGGCGTGGAGCGCGTAAGTTCATAGCCCTTATCACGTAACAGCTCAATAAATAGCGGCCCAAAACGTTTGTCGCTATGAGAATCTGTCAATCTTTTTCAGACGCTTTCTCAAAGTGCACTTGGCAAGGTCCTTCCCAATGGACGGATATTTGGGGTTTATGCCACCCAACCTTATGGTATCTCTATTGAATACCCCTGAATCCCAAATATTCGTCCATCTTCTCCGGGGTGTTTAGAAAGCGTCTGAAAAAGATTGACAGGTTCGGTTGCCCCTAGATATTGAGCTAATACCTTATCACTCCCTCTCCCGTATTCTGACGAGATAATCCACCGTGACGGTATCTTTTGACCCCGGCGCAACCTTGAGGGTGGCGGGGCTGAGGGCCAGCTTCACCTTGAGTGATCCCGATTTTTCGATCTGGCCCAGGCCCACTTTTTCCGTGTATACGGTGGAGATGCCCTGTAGTATCGTCTTTCCTCCCCTCACCTTGACGTTTCCCGGAGTAACCTTTGCATTGGTCAGGATGAGGTCATGTCTGAGCCGCCCCGACCAGTCCACCTGTACGGGTAAGAGTTTTTCAGTAGGGACATCCAGTGTGATCTCCACGATCGAGGGTTTCACCTTTCGCAGGATCACACCCGGCGGGAGGGCGATATTCTCGGCCGTGATGGTAAAGGAATTCCGCCCAACCACCGCGTTGCTCAGATCCAGCCTGACCTTCACCTGCTCGGGTCGAATAGACTTGATAAAGGCCCCCGACCCGCTCAGACCAAGACGAACGGAATTGACGGACGTATCGACGATCTGAGTACCAGGGTCACGATTCACATATTCAACCGGCACATCAAAGGCAACCAGGCTTTCCTGCCCGCGTGTAAAACTGAACCAAACCGCTGTAATCAGTGCCAGGGATGCCAGTGATGCAATGATCAGTTCACGTCTTTCCTTTTTCCGAACTCCCCACTGTCTTTGCCTGAAACCGACATGCTCCTCCAGTGCCTTGACAAGCCCCTTCCTGCCGTGGACCGTCAGGACTCCGGATCCCTTTGCCAGGGCGATAGACCCCCTCTCTTCGGACACAACCAGGACAAGGGCATCGGTTATTTCAGACAGACCGGCGGCGGCCCTGTGACGGGTACCGTAGTAAGTGGGCAGATCGTTTCGACGGGAGAGGGGTAAGACGGCACCGACTTTCTTGATGCGATTGCCCTCGATTATGACTGCTCCGTCGTGAACGGGGTTGTCATGCCAGAAAATGGACGTGATCATCTCCCTGGAGACCAGACCATCCCAGCGTATACCGCCCTGGATCATTTCATCCAGGCTATCCGTGCCCGGAAAGACCAGGATGGCTCCCACCCGCTTCTCTGCCAATTCAAAAACGGTCTCGACAATGGTTTCGATGGGAGTCTTGGTGGTCTGATAGGGAACGCCCCAGAAAATATTTTTCAGGTTCCTCGCCTGGAGAACCGACCTGATCTCATTCCTGAAAACGACGATAATGATGAACGCGGCGGCCGCTGTAATGCCCTGGATGGCCCAACTGGTCAGAATGAGTCCAATTGCCACGGCAATTCTCTGGGAAAACCAGAGCAGGGCGATCCACATCAGCACGCGAAAGACATGGGTCCCCCGAAAAAGCACATAGAGACGGAAGAGGATGTAGCTGTTCAGGACGATATCAACAAGGTCCTGCCATCGAATGCTGGAGAGAAAGAGGAAGAGTTTTTCCAATCGATTAGTCCGTAACGCTGAAACGCAGTATTTTTAAAAGGCGGCCTTTCTGGTCCGTAATCTCCACCCGCCATGGCCCTTGATCGCGGTCTTTCGGGCGCATACTACTGAAGGTCGTCCACCGCGGCGGCTTCAGGACCAGCTTGGCCGTTGCCTTCAGCACGTCCCGTTGAAACCACTTGTGGAAGATGGGCATTTCTTCCGGCACCGGATCGAATGATGTGAAGCAGTAAATCTTCTCCAGGTTTTTGGAAAAGACTACCGAACGGTTGATGGGCTTGTTTCCCTTTAGGTCTTCACAGAGGCCTGCTTCCGTGAGGGTCAGTTTCTTCCCCGTAGAACCGGCGGGAACATTCTCATCCTTCTGGGCAAACGCTCCCGACGAAACACCGAACACAAGCCAGCACAACATGCAGGATAACAAGCAGTTTTTTATATACATCACCGGAATCCCCATCTGACCTTACAATGAAGTCGCTTTTTCATCCGGATCTAAGGAAACGGATCTGAGAATCTTTTTCATGTGCTTTCTCATAGTGCACTTGGCAACCCGCTTCTGCATGGACGACTATTTGGGGTTTACTCCTATCAAACCCTACGCACTTCTGTGACATACCGTTGAACCCCAAATCGGCATCCATCCCCTCCGGAGTGTTTAGAAAGCATTTGAAAAAGATTGTCAGGTTCGGATCCTCTTCGTTCCCGATAGATTGCCGCTTGAGGCATAAACCAGCTCGAAGTGGACCTTTGTAAACTTATTAAATTAGAATATCACGGTTGAGGATTTTATCAAAAGATTTTCCGGCTGTTTCTATCATTTCCACCTGAAAATTTTACCTCTTGACAAGGACGGCTTCATATTGTTCAGTAAGGCGAGCCAGTTTCAAAACGCCCCCTTTTGCCCGATCTCTGCGGCAGACGACAATTTTAATCCTCGAAATATCCAACATATTCCTGTGGTTAAAATTTTCGGCTTTCCCCGCTCAAAGTCCGGGATCTTCGACTTGACCTCGAACAAAATTGAACGTTTTGAAACTGGCTCAGGCGTTATGAGGTCTGTCTGATACCTTAAGGGGGAGGCGTAACCATAGTGATCACCGTTGGAATCGATGTCGGCTCCATCACGACCAAAGCGGCGCTGATCCGTGATGGCAAACTGGAAGGCACCGCACTCATAAACAGCGGCTATAACGCAAGACAGGCGGGGGAAAAAGTCTTCCGGCTGCTTATGGACGAATGCGGCGTGGAAGAGGGGGCGGTTGACCGCATCGTGGCCACCGGATACGGCAGGAGCACCGTTGAATTTGCCCAAAAGGCCATCACTGAAATCACCTGCCACGCAGCGGGCGCACACTTCCAGGATCCGCGTGTCCGGTCCGTTATCGATATCGGCGGCCAGGACAGCAAGGCCATTGCCCTTGATCAGGCCGGGCGTGTCCTCGATTTTGCCATGAACGACAAGTGTGCAGCCGGTACAGGCAGATTCCTGGAGGTCATGGCACGCGCTCTGGAGGTGGACCTGGATGCCTTTGGGGACATGTCTCTGGAGGCGGACGCGCCCGCATCCATCAGCAGCCTCTGTACGGTCTTCGCGGAATCCGAAGTTATCTCTCTCATATCCCGGGGGGAAAAGCGCGAGAACATCATAGCCGGCATACACGAGTCTATCGGTGCCAGGGTCGTGGCCATGGCAAATCGCATCGGCCTGGCCAAACCGCTCATGATGACCGGAGGCGTCGCCAGAAACAGGGGTGTGGTCAAGGCACTCGAAAAAAAGTCAGGCCTGCCCATTACGGTGTTGAAACTGGCTCAGATCAACGGGGCCATTGGTGCCGCGTTGATCGCCGCAAGCCAGTTGAATCAGGCAGACTGAGGGGATCCATCCCGACCACGTGCACGATCCCGGGGCCGTGAACCCCGGAGACCAGTGTCAGTTCGATATCGGCCGTGCGGCTGTGGCCCGTAATAAGGGTGACGGCGCCGGGAAGGCCGTCGGCTTCATCGCGCCAGTACCGGATCAGACCGGGCAGATCCTCAAGCCTAGCCAGACGCTGGTCGGAAGTCACTATGGCCAGGTGGACCGGAGGCAGCAGGGAAGTGGTTCGACCCCATCCCGGCCGACTTCTCAGGACGATGGTACCGGACTCCATGACAAAGGCGTCCGCGGCGGTGATTCCCAGATCGGCCCTTGCCGAGAACCCTCTGCCTTCTTTTTTTCTTGCAGGAATCCCCATTTCAACGCCGCATTCCCTCAGTGACGCGTCTACCTTCAGCTCTTCGAGTAACGGGTGATCCCAACGTATGGCACGCGAGATTCCATGTTCACGGACAATATCCGCCAGCACCCGGTGCAGTTCCCGGGGACTGCGTGCCAGATGAAACTTATCGGAAAGGGCTTCCAATTCCTTCGCGGCTTCATCCCACGGGGTCTCAGGCGGAATCCAGGGCGGTCGCGCCGGGGAACCATCCTTTTTCTCTGGTCCGTCCTCTCCATGCCACACGCCTGTAGACCTCTTCACATCTGCCAGAATTTGCTTTCGAGCACCCGATCTCAATGCTTCTTTCTCCCCCCTCGAATGGCTTTTTCCAACCCGGGCCATCTCGTTCTGAAAGGTTTTTTCAGTAAAGGAATCCTGCGTTTTTCTCCCCAGCGGGCCAGCGTTCCGGGCAGCCATTTCCATCTCCCGGAGGAGGTCATCAGCGTTTGGAAGGTCCTCGCCAACAGGGCGGCCGAACGAAAGAGTCCGGGGTGAAGGGAGAGCCAGGCATAGACCTTCATGGGCAAGACCTCTTCCAGTGCGAGGCGCCCCTTCCACAAAGGGTCTTCCGACAGGCGTCTTCTGATATCCAGGATGATCTTGGGATGGTCGATCAGGACCGGGCACACTTCAGCACAGGCGCCGCAAAGGGTGGAGGCAAAGGCCAGGTCCCTGGCCTTCCCGGGAGGGAGGAGTGCGGAATTGAGCAACATGCCGATGGGTCCCGAATACACCCACCCGTAACTGTGTCCGCCTGCACGCTCGTAAACAGGGCAGACATTGAGACATGCGCCACACCGGAGGCAGAAGAGGGACTCCCGCAATACGGTATCCCCGAGGATTCTTGACCGGCCGTTGTCCAGCAGGATCAGATGAAAGGCCTCCGGGCCGTCCTCTTCGCCCGCCTTCTTCGGACCGGTGATCAGGCTCAGATAGGTGGGCATCTTCTGGCCGGCCGCGCTGCGGGGAAGAAGGTTCAGGAGGGCTCCGAAATCATCCCAGGTCCCCACGACCTTTTCCAGGCCGATGAGTGCCACATGCACCCTGGGGAGAGACGTGGCAAAACGTATGTTCCCCTCGTTTTCGAAAAGGGCCAGGGTGCCTGTCTCGGCCACGGCCATGTTGCCCCCTGTGATCCCCATGTCCGCACCCAGGAACTTTTCCCGGAGCACCCGGCGCGCTATCATGGTCAGCGCTTCAGGGTCCTCCGTGTAGTCCACACCGAGTTTCTTTTCAAAGAGGCAGGCCACTTCCTCCCTGTTCATGTGAATGGCAGGTGCGATAATGTGGGAGGGTGACTCGCCCGCCAGCTGGACAATAAATTCCCCAAGATCCGTCTCCCACACCTCGATTCCTTTCCGGGTCAGTTCTTTGTTAAGGGCGATCTCCTCCGTCATCATGGACTTGCCCTTTACAATGGTGCGAACGCCATACTGCTTGACCAGGTCCATGATTATCCTGCGGGCCTCACTTGCGTCCCTGGCCCAGTGGACAACGCCCCCTGCCTCGATGACATTTTCCTCAAGCAACCTCAACAGTTCGGGCAGACGGGAAAGGCACCGGTCTTTGACTTCATGCCCTCGCCGTCGGGACCCTTCCGGGTCTTCCAATTGAGAAAATCCCTTTTCTCTCAGGGCCCGAAAACTTTCCCCGGCGTGGCGAAGCGTCCGGTTCAGGGTCTCATTGCAAGCCGCCTTTGCGGCCATCTCCTTGAATTGTTCGGTCTTTACTTCCATGATTCTCCCGCCCGGTTTGCGAGGACCTCCGCAATGTGGACGGCCTTCACCTTTTCCCCCTGTTTTTCAAGGTACCCTCCAATGTTCATTAAACAGCCCGGTTCGGCGCTGATGAGGAACTGGGCGCCGCTCTTCACCACCGCGGCCGCCTTGTCTTCCACCATTTTTTCCGAGATAACCGGAAATTCCAGGCTGAAGGCGCCTCCGAAGCCGCAGCATGTTTCGGCCCTTTCCAGTTCCATCATTTCCAACCGGTGCACCCCCGAAAGAAGGACCCGGGGCTCCTCCCTCACACCAAGACCCCTTGAAAGCTGGCAGGAATCGTGATAAACGGCCCTGCCCGGCCAGGTGGCGCCCAGATCAATAATACCCAGGACCTTTACGAGAAATTCCGTGAGTTCATAGGTCTTCCGGCCCAGTACCGCCGCACGATCGAGCCCCATTGCATCTTCCCTGAAAAGGACCGGGTATTGCTTGCGCACCATTCCCACACAGGACCCGGAAGGGGCCACCACAAAGTCTGAAGCCTCAAATACCTCCATAAAATGGCGGGCCGTCCTTCGCGCATCCCTGTGATGGCCTGCCTTGAACGCCATCTGGCCGCAACAGGTCTGGGCCTCCGGATAATCCACTTCCACCCCGGCCCGGGCCAGGACCCTCGCAGTGGCTTCCCCCACGTGGGGGAGGAAATGTTCCACGAGACATGGAATGAACAGACTGACTCTTTTCGGTTTCTTGCGGTCGGTCATCAAATTCCTTTCTTGAAATCCGCCGCTCAACATGCGACATTGATGCCTTGGTAAAGATTCATCGTATTCGTATAATAAATGGGGTGCCCCTTCGATGCAGTTCTGCGACCTCCATTGCCGCTTTGCAGCGTGGCCTGAAAAAGACTCCCTGGATGGTTCAGGGAGTTGCATGACGTTTCAGGCCATTTATTGCAGGAAAAAGCGCCGGATAGTCCACAAAAACAGAGTGTGTCCTGAAAAAGAAATCAGGGAAAATTCCCACACCAAGGGCTAACCCAGCTTCACGGTTTCGAGATACCGCGTAATCGCCCCGTCATACAGATGCGTGAGGCTGAAGACCTTTCTGGCCAGGCGAAAGCGGGTCTCCAGAGTCGTCTCCCCGCCGTGCGCCTTCATCTCCTTCAGGACCGTGTCATAGTCGGCCGGGTCCACCACGATGGTCACGTCTCTGAAGTTTTTCGCGGAAGAACGCAACATGGCAGGTCCGCCGATGTCGATATTTTCGACGGCCTCCTCCAGGGAAACGCCCTCCTTGGCCACGGTTTTTTCGAACTGGTAGAGATTGACCACCACGAGGTCAATGGGCTTGATTCCGTATTCCTCCATTATTTCTCTGTGCTCCGGGTTGTCCCGCAGGCCAAGGAGACCCCCGTGGACCCTTGGATGGAGGGTCTTCACCCTTCCGTCCATCATCTCGGGGAAACCGGTGTAATCCGAAATATCCATCACGGACACGCCCCCATGCCGGATGGCTTTCGCCGTCCCCCCCGTGGAGATGATTTTAACCCCGAATCCTGAAAGGGCCTTGGCAAAGTCTACGATCCCGGTCTTGTCGGTAACACTGATCAATGCATTTTCAATCCTGCTCATCCGGTTTACCCTCCGTTATTACCGTCATGATGTTTCAAGCTCCCAAGCGTCCAAACACCATTTGCTCTATAATCCAAACGGCGGAAATTATCAATCGCAATCCCGTTGACCTTTGAAAGAAACCTGTTATCATACTGGCGTTCAACCCAACTTACCGCGAAATGGGAAAAGGAGGAACACTGTTTATGCCCTCAGACAGCATTCAATTTGAAGATGATCAGCTCAAGGCACCCGATCATCCCGTCATCCCCTTTATCGAAGGCGATGGAATAGGTCCTGATATCTGGCGGGCCGCCTCCCGGGTCATCGACCATGCGGTCGCCCTGTGCTGGAATGGGAGCCGCAGTATCCGGTGGAAAGAGGTCCTTGCGGGGGGAAAGGCCTACCGGGAAACGGGAGAGTGGCTTCCGGAAGAAACCCTCCAAGCCTTCAGGACCTTTCGTGTAGGCATCAAGGGTCCCTTGAGCACCCCCATCGGCGGCGGCATCAGGAGCCTGAATGTGGCCATGAGGCAGAAACTGGACCTCTATGCCTGTGTACGGCCCATACGCTATTTTACCGGCGTCCCGAGCCCGGTGAAAGAACCCCGGAAAGTGGATATGGTGATCTTCAGGGAGAATACCGAAGACGTGTATGCCGGTTTTGAATTGGAATCGGGGAAAGAGGACACCGACCGTCTTATCGCATTTCTTGCTGAAAACCAGGGCTGGCAGATACGCTCCGGCTCCGGCATCGGGATCAAGCCCGTCAGCAAGTCCGCCAGTCTGCGGCTGGTGAAGGCCGCCATTGACTATTCCCTGAGCCATGGCCGCAAGAGCGTCACCCTGGTACACAAGGGCAACATCCAGAAGTTTACAGAGGGCGCCTTCAGGAACTGGGGTTATGAGGTGGCCAGGGATGCCTACCCGGATGAAACGGTATCCTGGGAGGCGTGCGATGGCCGGCCGCCGGAGGGAAAGATACTCATCAAGGATGTCATTGCCGACATTTTTTTCCAACAGG
>Ga0315540_10000894_pt1 | contig 17043 bp, 8 predicted proteins | sample SalMarSW160110MG_FD_203677 | JGI IMG/M metagenome (GOLD analysis project Ga0315540, IMG submission 203677) | Salt marsh sediment microbial communities from the Plum Island Ecosystem LTER, Massachusetts, United States - Salt Marsh Sediment SW1601-10 ...
CACGTTCATATCTCCCACTCTCGGCATGGAGATGAAGAGGTCGAAATGCTCGTTGTGCAGTTTCTCGAGGGCCTCCTGCGCCGTGGAGACCCGCTGGATGGAAGGCGTAAACCTCAGGTTCAGTTCCAGGTACTCGGAAAAGAGCATCTCCGAAAGTCGTCCGTCCTCAATGAAGGTGTAGCAATCGTAGAGACTCGACACAAGCAGGAGGTTGCTGACCCTCCACGGCATGAGCGAATCCAGGGGGACTTCGACGTTTTTTGGCGTCCCGAGAAGGGCGTCGAGCAGGTGATCCCTCATGGTGCCTCCGGCGCTGCATCCTGCGCAAACGGGTGAGGAGTCGTGGAAAGAGCTCGCTTCAATACCTTAATGTTAGCACGTGCAATCGACATCGAGAACCGCCCCCGGTCGCCGTTCATGGACTCCCGCGGCATGACGGCCCCTGCCTGAACAATGCCCCAGTCTTTTCTCCCGCCAAAGGCGCAGCCTGGATTAGCCCGGCTATTCCATCTATACTTAAAGATGGAGATGATGAATGCAGAAACTCGGCCGCCGGGGAAGAAGGAACGGACGCGGAGAGAGGGAATCGATGGCCGGCAAGGCGCGCGAAACGGCAAAAGAGCTTAAGTGCCTCTTCGGTATCGCCGAGGTGCTCCTGAGGAAGGACCTCAGCGACGAGGAGATCTTCGAAGGCGTGGTACAGCGCCTTCCGGACGGCTGGCAGCACCCAGAGATCTGCCGCGCCAGAATCACGGTTGGGGACGACGTCTACCAGTCCGAAGGCTTCGAGAAAACCCCATGGTCGCTGAAGGCGCACATCGTCAAACACGGTAAGCTCGTGGGCGATATCGATGTGGTCTATCTGGAGAATCAATCCCTGTACGGTGAAAACCCTTTCCTGCTGGACGAGAAGAAGCTCGTTGAAATCGTCGCCCAGAAGCTCGGCCAGTACATGGAGACGAGCCAGAACGGCTCAGTCAGCCAGCGCCCCCCCGAGCCGGCCAATCCTGAAGAACCGCCAGCCAAGAAAAAGCCCGAATGGCATTTCATCCTGGATCTTGTAAAGGAAACCGACGGGAGCCTGCACAAGCGCATCCTGCGCAGGCTCATGAACCACCTCACGAAGCTCGGTGTTCCCGGGGTACAGGAACTCATCCAGCAGTTCGACCCCTCCATCTACGCCGAAAGAGAGAGGGATTCCCGCGGATCCAACCAACCCATCCCGAAGCGCGATATCGCAACGCTAGAGAAGATTTTCGACCAGATTCTCCGGGTGGCTTCCATAACGTTGAAGGACGAGGAACTGGTTGTCCTCGTCAAGCAGTGGATCCGTCAGGACAAGATGGGGTTCTTCGCTCTGGCGATCGAAAAGAGAGATACCTCCCTCACGGAAATCGGCGAGATCGTCAGCCGATTCTGCCGTGGCACCCGCGAGGGCGAGTCGGCCCTTTCCCCTTCGGACGACCTCAACGTGCGGGTAGCCCTGGCGAGGCGCTTCCTGTCGGACAATCTCCACTTCATAAAGGTGGCGAAACACTACATCACCATACACGACTACGGGCGCATCCTGACCCGCGTCGCCGGTCCTGCGCAGGGCAACGGCCGTTTGGGCGGCAAGGCCTCGGGCCTCATTCTGGCAACCCAGATCCTCTGGAAAATAGGCAAGGACAACCCGCTCCTCGAGAAGCTGATGATCCCGGATACCTGGTACCTGACCTCGGACGGCCTCTTCGACTTCGTTCACTACAACGCGCTGGAAGATCTCCAGAGCTTCAAGTTCTCCAGCATCGACGAAGTGCGGCACAACTACCCGTACCTGGAGCAGGTTTTCAAGCACTCCTTCTTTTCCCAGGAGATGGTCCAGCAGTTCAAGATCGCCCTGGACGATCTTGGAGAAGGCCCGCTCATCGTCCGGTCGTCGAGCTTACTGGAGGATAGCGAGGGCGCCGCTTTTTCCGGCAAATACAGAAGCCTTTTCCTGGCCAACACCGGCACAAAGGAGGAGCGCCTTGAGGCCTTGAAGGACGCCGTATCCGAAGTCTACGCATCCATCTTCGGTCCCGATCCCATCCAGTATCGCGCCGAGCGGGGCCTTCTCGATTTCATGGAGGAGATGGGCGTCATCATCCAGCGCGTAGTCGGCAGGAGGGTGGGCAAGTACTTCTTTCCGGCCTTTGCCGGCGTGGCTTTCAGCAACAACGAATTCAGGTGGTCCCCCCGCATCAAGAGGGAGGACGGCGTCCTGCGCATCGTCGCCGGCCTCGGAACCCGGGCGGTGGACCGCATCGGCGACGATTTCCCCGTTCTCGTCTGCCCCGCGAAGCCGGATTTGAGAGTGAACGTGACACCCGAACAGGTTCTCCACTACGCCCAGAAATACATGGACGTGCTGAACCTGGAAACTGGCCGCTTCGAGTCACCATCCATCGAGGACGTACTCAAGGAAGTCGGCGAGGAATTCCCCATCCTGGAGCGCATCTTCTCAATCCACAAGGACGGCACCTTTAGAAAACCGCTTTTCGGCATGGCTGACCCGGCCAAGGACGAGCTTGTTCCCAACTTTTACGGGCTCATCGAGAACACCGATTTCGTTAAAGAGATGCGGGAGATCCTGAGAATCCTCCAGGAAACAATCGGGACGCCCGTCGACGTGGAATTCGCCCACGACGGACAGAATCTCTACCTTCTCCAGTGCCGTCCCCAGAGCCGGATCGGAGAGGAGATCCAGGTCACCATACCCCACTGGATACCCCAGAAGCACAAGCTATTCTCGGCCAACAAGTATGTGACCACTGGCGTGGTGACGGGCGTCCGGTATGTCGTCTACGTGAATCCCGAAGCCTACATGACGCTCCCCTCCTCGTCGGAGATGGCCGCGGTGGCCGACGCCGTGAGCCGGCTCAACGCCATATTGCCGAGGCGCTCCTTTATCCTGATGGGCCCTGGGAGATGGGGCAGCCGAGGCGACATCACCCTGGGTGTGGGCGTCACTTACTCGGGCATAAATAACACGCTGATGCTCGTAGAGATTGCCCGCAAAAAGGGCAGCTACGTACCCGATCTCTCGTTCGGTACCCACTTTTTCCAGGACTTGGTAGAGGCGAAAATCCGGTACCTCGCTCTCTATCCCGACGAAGACGGGAACCTCTTCCGTGAGGAGTTTTTCCTCAACGCCCCGAATATTCTGACCGAGCTCCTCCCAGAGTATGCCAGTCTCCAGGATGTCCTGAAGGTCATCGACGTCGCGCAGGCAACAGACGGCTGTGAAGTCCAGGTGCTCATGGATGGAGACAAGGAACAGGCTCTTGCCTTCCTTGTGGAAAAGAAGGGCAAGGACGCAGCCGTCCCGGTCCCGTAGACCAAGACAGGGTACTGCCCCACATCCAGGTTGTGACGCGGCTTCTCCGCGTTCATTCCAAACCCTCGATTCGACCCCTGTTCCGCCGTCTTCCCGGCATGCGTTTTCCAAGATACATGGATCTATCCCGGTCCCGCGCGTTGACCGTGCTCAATTCCGCATTGTCCCGCAAGACAGATTCCAACCCTTTCCGAACGTTCCCTCAACCTCCCGAACGGAAAACGTGCTTTTCCGCTTCAATGGTGGTATATTTTTCCCCATGTAACTGGGTATTTTTTGTCCACCTGCCAATCGTTAACACTAAACCCAGAGGGGTCTTAACAGAGGAGGCGGTCATGGACGTAAAGGGGTACATCGGGCGGTTTCTGGAGCACGTGGCAGGGAAGAACCCGGCCCAGCCGGAGTTTCTACAAGCCGTACAGGAGGTCGTGGATTCTCTCGTTCCGTGTCTTGAGCACCACCCCGAGTACATCGACGCGAAGATCCTCGAACGGATGGTCGAGCCCGACAGGGTCTACATGTTCCGAGTGCCCTGGCAGGACGATGCAGGCCAGATACACGTCAATCGGGGTTATCGGGTCGAGTTCAACAACGCGATCGGACCCTATAAGGGAGGCCTGAGATTCCATCCGAGCGTCACCCTTGGAATTCTCAAGTTCCTGGGTTTCGAACAGATTCTGAAAAACAGCCTCACCACGCTCCCCATGGGAGGAGGAAAAGGCGGCAGCGACTTCGATCCCAAGGGCAAGTCCGACAGCGAGGTCATGCGCTTCTGCCAGAGCTTCATGAACGAACTTCACCGGTTCATCGGCGCGCACATCGACGTGCCCGCTGGTGACATCGGCGTCGGCGGCCGGGAGATCGGCTATCTATTCGGCCAGTACAAGAAGCTGACGCACGCCTTCGAGGGGGTCCTCACGGGCAAGGGCCTGAACTGGGGCGGATCCCTCATACGTCCGGAAGCAACGGGCTACGGGTGCGTGTACTTCGCCGAGGAGATGCTGAAAACCCGGAACCAGGGTTTCAGCGGCCACACCGTGGCGGTGTCGGGCTCGGGAAACGTCGCGCAATATGCGGTGGAGAAAGTCAACCAACTCGGGGGCAAAGTCGTAACGCTCTCCGATTCGAGCGGCACCGTCGTCGACAAGGAGGGCGTCAAGGGCCCCAAGTGGGAATTTCTCATGCAGCTCAAGAACGTAAGGCGGGGCAGGATCAAGGAATATGCCGAAGAGTTCGGCTGCGAATACTTCGAGGGTCGGCGCCCCTGGTTCGTCAAGTGCGATATCGCCCTGCCCTGCGCGACGGAAAACGAGATCGGCGGAGACGACGCGGCCGCGCTCGTCAAGAACGGTTGTTTCTGTGTCTCGGAGGGTGCGAATATGCCATCCACCCCCGAAGCCGTCGAACTTTTCCTCGAACACAAAGTCCTGTACGGTCCCGGCAAGGCGGCCAACGCGGGCGGCGTTGCCACCTCGGGCCTCGAGATGTCGCAGAACGCGATGCGCCTGAATTGGACGAGGGAAGAAGTCGACAACAGGCTCCACATGATCATGCAGTCCATCCACGAAGCCTGCGTCAATACGGCCGAGGAATACGGCCAGCCCGGCAACTACGTCCTGGGCGCCAATATAGCCGGCTTCGTCAAAGTGGCCAACGCCATGGTGGATCAAGGCCTGGTCTGATCGGGGGACTGCCGGCCCGGCCGGTCGAAAGAAAAGACCGGCCCTCGTTTCTGCTGTTATGATGGTAAGCACAGGAATGATGTACCTCGATACGCCGTCGGTTGGGGTAAATGGCGGGAGTGTCTGAACGGGAATGAACCAGAAAAAGGCCATACGGGCGGGCGGGCGCCCCCGGGGCGGACGTCTGCCGCACCGTTTCAGGGAACTGCTCCACCATCTGCTGTCCTATTCTAGCCGTGCCTCGCGCAGGGACGACTTCATGCGCCAAGCGTGCTCGGCCCTCGCCGAATTCTCAGGATGCGACAGCGTTGAGATTCGCATTCAAGAGGGAGGGCGGCTGAGCCGCGTCCGCGCGCAACGCCCGGAAAACGGGGAAATGGCGCTAGACGCATGGGAGCCGCTACCCGTCAACCCGGACAGCCCTCCTCCCGGCGATGAGAACGAACTGATCCCGGAGCCCATCCTGCAGTCGGTGCTCAAGGGACAATCGCTTGCCCCTGCCCCCTTTCACACCCGAAGCGGGAGCTTCTGGACCGGCGATACGGCCCGTCCCATTCTCATGCGCGACGAGGGGGACAGGAGCACCGATTTCCGGACGGTTGTCATCGGGGGAACTTTCCAGTCTCTGGCGCTCCTCCCGGTCCCAGTCGACGAGAATGCATCGGGCGCGATCACACTCGCGAGCCGGCGAAGGGACTTCTTTACCAAGGAGGACATACAGGTATACGAAGCCGTGGCGGAGACGCTCGGAGTGGCCATCGCGCACCACGCGGCGCAATGGGCGCTCAGGGAAAGGGTCAAAGAGCTGACCTGTCTCCATGGTATTGCCACCATATTGCAGCGCCAGTCCCTTTCGCTGGACGAGCAGCTTGCGGAGATCGTGAACCTTCTGCCGCCAGGCTGGCAGTATCCGGAGGCAACGAGTGCGTGCATTACTGTTGACGGGCGCCCCCACGCGACGGCCGGCTTCCGCGAAACGGCCTTCATGCAAAGCGCGGACCTTACGGTGAACGACCTCGTCCGCGGCCGGGTGGAGATCGCATACCTGGAGGAGAAACCGGAGCTGGACGAAGGCCCCTTTCTCAAGGAAGAGCGGAATCTCATCGACATGGTGGCCTCCACCCTGGAGGCGGCCATCGCACACAGGGAAGGGCAACTCGCCCTCAGAGAGCGGGTCAAAGAACTCACGTGCGTCTATGGCATCGCGAGGCTCGCTCAGCAGCCCGGCCTGGGTATCGAGGCGCTTCTGCAAGAAGTTGTTGAGCTTATCCCGCCGGCCTGGCAGTACCCTGAGATCACCTCCGCCAAGATCGAACTGGACGGCCGGGCCTATTGCACTGCCGGTTACGAGACAGGCATCCAGACGATGGCCCAGGACATCGCCGTTTCGAACGAGACTCGAGGCTTTGTCGAGGTAGGATACGTGGAGGAGAAACCTCCGCTGTTCGAAGGGCCCTTTCTGAAAGAAGAGCGAAGCTTGATCGAACAGGTGGCAGGGCAGATCGGCATGATCATAGAACGGCGGGAAGGCGCCAGAGAGCGGGCCGAACTTCAGGAACAGCTTCGGCACGCAGACCGTCTGGCCACGATAGGACAACTGGCTGCCGGCGCGGCGCACGAACTCAACGAACCGCTCGGCAGCATTCTCGGATTCGCTCAGCTCGCCAAAGACTTCCCCGGCATTCCCGTGCAGGCTGCCGAGGACATGGACAAGATCGTCCGCTCCGCTCTCCACGCCCGCGAGATCATCAAGAAACTCATGATCTTCGCCCGGCAGATGCCCACCAACAAGGCGCGCTTCGATCTGAACAAGCTCGTACGGGAAGGTTTCTACTTTCTGGAATCGAGGTGCGCCAAGGAGGGCGTGGAGATCGAGCGCCATCTGGCCGACGACCTGCCCGAAATCACGGCCGATCCCTCCCAAATCCACCAGGTCCTGGTAAATCTCATGGTCAACGCCATCCAGGCCATGCCCGATGGCGGGAAACTGACTATTCGCACCCACAGCGGCGCCGATCACGTCTTTATCACGGTGGAGGACACGGGAACCGGGATGAGCGAGGACGTTCTCATGCACATGTTCGTGCCGTTCTTCACGACGAAAGAGGTGGGACGAGGCACGGGACTCGGGCTCTCCGTCGTGCACGGTATCGTCACTTCCCACGGCGGAAGAATCCGGGTAGAAAGCGAGCAGGGCAGAGGATCCCTCTTCGAGGTCAGCCTGCCCATATCGGGCAGCCCGGTCATAGTGGGAGGTGAGACGCGATGAACGCTAAGGCTACGCCCGTCCGTCTCATGGTCGTCGACGACGCACCCGACACGCGCGAAGTTCTTCAGCGTATCCTGGCTTCAAGGGGATTCAAGGTCTTCGCCGCAGAAAGCGTGCCCGAAGCCGTGCGCCTGCTCGAGTCGACGCCGGTGGACCTGGTCATCACGGACCTGAAGATGCCGGGCGCCTCGGGGCTGGACCTCATACGCCACGTGAGAGAAAACTACAGGGACACCGAAGTCATGATGATCACTGGATACCCTTCCATCGAGGGTGCGGTTCAGGCCTTGAAGTCCGGCGCGGAGGATTACCTTTCCAAACCGTTCACCCAGCAGGAACTCCTGGCCGCCGTCGGGACCGTACTCGAAAAGCTGTCGCTCCGCACGACCAACCGCAGTCTCAAGGTGGAGCGGGCCGGTCCCCGCTTCGGGCTCGTGGGCGAGTCGGAACCCATGCAGGGAGTTATGGAGGCCGTGGGCAGGGCCGCTTCCACGACGGCCACCGTTCTCATTACGGGAGAAAGCGGGACGGGAAAGGAACTGGTGGCCCGGGCCATTCACTACAACGGCCCGAGGGCCTCATCGCCCTTCGTCCCCGTCAACTGCGGCGGGATCCCCGGCGAACTCCTGGAAAGCGAACTTTTCGGCCACGTCAAGGGCGCATTCACGGGGGCCACGGAAAACCGCGCCGGTTTTTTCCAGACGGCCGAAGGCGGCACCATTTTTTTAGACGAGGTCGGCGATATGACGGCCCCCATGCAGGTGAAGCTCCTGAAGGTCCTGCAGGACAAGGAAGTATGCATGGTGGGCTCCACAAAGCCCCGTACCCTCGACGTCCGCATTCTGGCGGCGACCGACAAGGATCTTGCCGGGCTCGTCGAGAATGGCGCGTTCCGAGAAGACCTCTTCTACCGCCTCAACGTGACCACTATCCACGTGCCGCCCCTGAGGGACCGGGACAATGACGTCCTGTTGCTCGCGCGCTACATGATCGAGAAGCTCTCACGCGAATTCGGGAGGCCCGCACCGGTCGTTTCAGACCGTGCGCTGGAGGTTCTGAAGGCGTATCCGTGGCCCGGTAACGTGCGGGAACTCAAGAGCACCCTCCAGCGGCTCGTCGTAATGACCGACGCCGAGCATATCGATGCGCCCGACCTGCCCTCATTCATGCGCTTTTCCGCACTCAGGGACGCCGGCCTCAACCGCCCGCTGGCGGACGTCGAACTGGAACATGTCCGCAACGTCCTCGCCAGCGTGGACGGGAACAAGACACAGGCCGCGAAGATCCTTCGAATCGACCGAAAAACGCTGAGACAGAAGCTCCTGCCTTCCACCAAGCGCGACGGCTGACGCGGGGGCCAGGGGGCACTACTCCCCCGCCGAAGGCCGGGCCGGCCTTTGCACGCCGCCAAGCCCAACCGCTCTCGCTGAGCCTTCCGACCGGTCGGCTTCTCGGCTTCACCGGACCTCACGCGCGAGGCGGCGGACATGAGCGGCATCACTTGGATCATGGACGCGGACAGGGCGCAGACCGAAAACCTGCGTGGCCATCGAATCTGTTCATGGCATGTCGCTGAGACGTATACCGGACGACCCCGCACCCGGTTGCGGTGCCGTGCGATATCCGCGCCCCCTCTTTTCTCAAGGCGGTTTCAGTGTATACTCACCGGTAAAGGAGAATCGGTCCTTTAACAAGGCCCGCAGGGAGGACAGGGAATGAACGCGTTCGACAGGGCAGCCGATCTGATAGACCTCGATCCAGACATAAGGAAGATCCTGACCCGTCCCTTCAACGAGATCGCCGTGCATTTTCCGGTCAAGATGGATGACGACCGGGTGGAAATGTACACCGGCTACCGCGTTCAGCACAACGACGTTCTCGGGCCCTTCATGGGAGGGCTGCGATTCCATCCCGACGTCGACATCCGCAGCATGCAGACCCTCGCCCTGAAAAAAGCCCTGCAGTGCGCCTTCGTCAATCTCCCCTTCGGGGGCAGCATGGGCGGGGTCAAGCTCGACCCCCACACTCACACACTAACGGAACTCGAGCAAATCACACGGCGTTTCGTCTTTTCCCTTGGGAACAACATCGGCCCCGAATACGATGTCATCGCTCCCGACGTGAACACGAACGCCAAGATAATGGCCTGGATCCTCGACACCTTCATTTCGACGGTACCGCCCCACGAACGGCAGCGATCCATCCACGTCGTAACGGGAAAGCCCGTTGAGGCCGGCGGCAGCGAGGGCCGCGACAAAGCGACGGGACAAGGTATCGTGTTCCTGCTTGAGAGATGGGCCCGGGACAGAGGTTTCGATCTGGACGGGGCCACGTATTTCATCCAGGGATTCGGCAACGTTGGCTCCTGGGTGTCGCGCCTGCTGCACAAACGGGGTACGAGACTCCTGGCCGTAGAGGAGATAACGGGGGCCATCGCGTCCCCCGACGGGTTCGATCCCGAGGCCCTCGCCAAGCACAAACGCCGCCATGGATACACAATAGGCTACCCGGACGCCAGACGAATGGACCACGACGAGTTTCTCCGGACGAAGGCCGACATCTTTATTGCCGCATCGCTCGAAAACCAGATCACGGCCGAGACGGCTCCCGTGCTGGACGTGAAGCTTGTCGTCGAGGGCGCCAACGGGCCGACCGACGACGAGGGCGAGGCGCACCTGCGTTCCAAGGACATAGATATCCTGCCCGATATCCTCTGCAACTCCGGAGGGGCCATCGTTAGTTATTACGAGTGGCTGCAGAACAAGAGAGGAGAATCCTGGGATCTGGAGCAGGTAGACTCGAGGCTGCACAAAAGACTGATGGACGCCTACGAGCGTATGCAGGAAGCGTCGGAACGTCTGCAGACGGACTGGCGAACGGCCGCTCACGTGCTTGCGATCACCGCTCTCGAACGGGTATACAAGGAAAGAGGCATTTTCCCGTAGAAACTCGACGACCCGCATCGCCACAACGGGAGACCCAGAGGCTGCCATGAACTGTTACAAAATGGGCCTGAAAGGACTAAATCAGGCCGCTGATCTCGCCGATCTCGATCCCGACGTTCAGCGGATCCTCACCGAGACCGCCAACGAAATCGTGGTCAATTTTCCCGTCAAGATGGACGACGGCCGGATCGAGGTCTTCACCGGGTACCGGGTCCAGCACAACAATGCCCTGGGGCCCTTTTTAGGCGGAATCCGCATCCACGCCGACGTGGACCTCGATGACGTAAGGGCCATGGCCATGCAGATGACCTGGCGTTGCGCCATGCTGGATTGCGCCTTTGGCGGCTCCATGGGCGGCATCCAGATCGACCCGCGCGCCTACAGTCCCGCCGAGCTGGAAAGGATCACGCGTCGTTTCACCTATTCCCTCGGCAGCAACATCGGCCCGGAGTACGACATTGCCTCGCCCGAACTCAACGCCTCGCCCCAGGTCATGGCATGGATGCTGGATACCTACCTCTCCACCGTGTCCCCCCAGGAAAGGAACCGCTCCGCCCATGTCGTGGTGGGCAAGCCCCCCGCGCTCGGCGGCCTGCCAAGAAGGGACAGGGTCGTTGGGTTGGGGATAGCCGCCATGATCAAGACCTGCCTGGAGGAGGAATCATCCGGCCTCGAGGGTTCGACATTCGTCGTTCAGGGGTTCCGAGGGCCGGCCGTTTGGGCCTCCCGCTTTCTTTCGGAGGCCGGCGCCAGGCTCATCGGGGCCCAGAATGGTTCGGGCGCGATTCTCGAACCGGCCGGAATGAATCCCCAGGATCTGGCGGATCACATAAACCGCACAGGGAGCCTTCTCGGATTCGGCGGAGCCGAAGAGGCCGACAGCAGGTCCATCCTGTCCGCGGACGCCGACATCTTGATCCCGGCGGGCGTGGAATACCGCGTACTTGGCGATACGGCCTCCCTGATCCGCGCAAAGCTCGTGGCCGAAGGCGCCAACTGCCCGGCCGACCCCGAAGCGGAGGAAGTGCTTGCCGCCAAGGGCATAGAACTCCTCCCCGACATCCTCTGCAACGTCGGTACTGTGATCATCAACGATCTCGAGTGGCGCCGGAACCGCCGGAGTGAACAGATCGTCCCGGAAGAACTGGAAGGCGACCTGACCAAGGTCCTGAGAAGTGCCTACAAGAGGGTCCGCGGAGCCGCAAACGAATACGGCGCGGACCTCAGGACCGCCGCCCTTATTCTGGCCATCAAGCGCCTCGAACACGTCTACCTCAAACGCGGCATCTTTCCGTAGTTATCAAGCGGTCGAGTAAACAGCGAGCAGGCCCCGTTCGGCAACCTTTCGCTCACTCGATCACTCGATTGCCGGATCCCCTGGTCGCCTGGTCACTCGACCACGGGACCACTTCCCGCCTCGTCCTTGACCGACCACAGGAAGAAGAACCCCAGCAGAAAGAGCGGCACCATGGCAAGAGCGCCCAGGCGCATCTGTCCGGTCAGGCTGGTCACGGCCCCGAAAAGGACCGGCCCGACCAGCGCTGCGAACTTGCCGGCCAGGCTGTAGAAACCGAAGAACTCGCCCTCCATCTCGTCCGGCGCCAGCTTGGCGAGGTAACCCCGGGCGATGGCCTGGGTGGCCCCCAGGAGTATGCCGGCAACGCAGGCCCCTGCTATGAACTGATGGTAGGTCTGCACGACCGAGAGCCCGACGCAGAGCAGTACCCATGTGCCGACCAGGACAAGGAGGACCCTGCGCGAGCCAAGGCGGTCCGCGACCCATCCCAGGCCGTAGGCGCCTATCGCTGCGACGATCTGCAGATAGATGAAAAGCAGGAAGATGTCCTTGAAATCGAGGTTGAGAACCGTCTTGGCGTAGGCTCCGGCGAAAAGGATCACGGTATTCAGGCCGTCGTTGAAGAAGAAGGCCGCGACGAGATAACGGAACATGTTTCCGTACCGCCTGGCGGCCTTGAGCGTGTTCCAGACGCTCCTGTAGGCATGTCCGAGACCGATGGTCCCCCTTCGCGGAGTCCCCCGTTCTTTCAGAAGGAATATGGGCATGGAGAAGGCGAGAAAGAAGCCGGCCACCAACAGGAACGAGAGCCGCACGTTGGCGATGTTCTCTATGCCGATCCCGCCTTCGTAGAGGGGCATGGCGAGCACCATGGCGAGAAGCCCGCCCACGTATCCGGTCCCCCAGCCTATGCCCGAAACCGTCTCCATTTTGCCCGGCGGAGCGACTTCCTGCAGAAGGGCGTTATAGAAGACGTTCGCGCAGGCGAATCCAACGTTCGCCAGACCGAAGAAGACAAAGGTCTTCCACAGGGCGCCAGGACCGAGAAAGTAGCACAGCGCCGTCCCGCTTATGGTGATGAGCGCGAATGCGATGAGAAAGGGCTTTCTCCGTCCGAACTGGTCGCTGAGCGCTCCCAGGCCCGGGGATAGAACGGCCGCGATGACCTCAGATATCCCATAGAGAAGCCCCCAGAGAAAGGGACCCGAGGCGGATGGGGCGACGATGCCCAGGAAGAACAGCGGAAAACCGATGGTCGTCATGATGACCGAGTACGGGGAGTTTGCAAAATCGTACAGAGACCACGCCGCTACCCGGCCCCAGGATCCGCTCCGCCTGACCTTTGGGCTGTCGGACATCCTCACCTCCCCGCGGAATGTCGCGTTTGTTCTTCGTCCCCGCGTGCCTTCGAAAAAGAAAACCCTATCGCCAAACAGGCGGGCGCACAAGACCTTGACTCGCGACTCAGACCTGATAAGCTGATTTGCTGGCAAGAAAGGACCGCTTTATAGCACGGTTTCGCCCCTCCCGCAATCCTTGACTTCCACAACATCTTGCGCTATATTAATCTCGCAATGGCAAATATTGGGGTTCAAGGCAGTGAGCAACCCCTTGGAGATGAGACCTTTAGGGGTGCCCCCCCTACGCGTGACGAGGAGGAATGCTGATGGATGGCAACAAGTCCGGCGGCCCGAAAAGCGGTTCCATTGGCCATGACAACAAGAAGAAGAGCACTCCGCCAGAAGGAACTGCTCCTCAGGCGCCGAAACAGGCTTCCGGGGAGGGCACGCCCGTCCCGTCGGATCTCGGCCTGTCGGACGAGTCTCTCATGCCCTTCAAGATGACCCGCCGGTTCACCCGGCCCGGTGCCGATCCACTCCAGGAGATCCGCTACGCGAAGCGCTCCAGCAAAATAGTGAACGTTGACGGCTCGGTTGTCTTTTCCATGGAAAATGCCGAGGTGCCGGAAGACTGGTCCCAGCTTGCCAGCGATATTCTCATCAGCAAGTATTTCCGGAAGGCCGGGGTCCCGGGAACGGACCATGAAACGTCCGTCAGGCAAGTCATCCGGCGGATCGTTCACACCCTCAGAGTGGAGGGCGAGAAGTTCGGAGACTATTTTGCCGACGAAGAGGAAGCCGACTGCTTTGAAAGCGAACTTTCGCACCTTCTCGTGACCCAGAAAGGAGCCTTCAACTCCCCCGTCTGGTTCAACCTCGGACTGTGGCACGAATACGGTATCGAGGGATCAGGCGGTGCGTACCACTGGAACGCCCCGACGGACAAGATCGAGGAAACCGCCAACGCCTACCAGCACCCCCAGTGCTCGGCGTGTTTCATACAGAGCGTGGACGACGACTTGATGAGCATCTTTCAGCTCGTGAAGAACGAGGCCCGGCTCTTCAAATACGGCTCCGGAACGGGCTCCAACTTCTCCAAAATCAGGTCCAAGGAGGAGAAACTCTCCGGCGGCGGCACCTCCTCCGGCCTCATGTCGTTTCTGGAGGTTCTCGACCGCGCCGCGGGCGCCACGAAGTCCGGCGGCACGACCCGGCGCGCGGCTAAAATGGTCGTTTTGGATATCGACCACCCGGAAGTGGAAGACTTCATCAACTGGAAGCGCCGCGAAGAGAACAAGGCCCGCAAGCTCGCAAAATTCGGAGTGGACCTGGACGAGGCCGTTCACACCGTCTCGGGACAGAATGCAAACAACTCGGTCCGCGTGACCGACGAGTTCATGGACGCCTACGAGAACGACGGCGAATGGACCACGCATTTCAGGACGATCGGCCAACCGGCCCACACCCTGAAGGCCAGGCACCTGATGCGGCAGATCGCCGAAGCGGCCTGGGAGTGCGGAGATCCCGGCCTGCAGTTCGACACGACCATCAACCGCTGGCACACCTGTAAGGCCACGGATCGGATCTATGCCAGCAACCCATGTTCCGAATACATGTTTCTCAACGACTCCGCCTGCAATCTCGCCAGCCTGAACCTCATGAAGTTCCTGGACAAGGACGGGAACTTCGACGTGGAATCTTTCAAACACGCAGTCGGTATTTTTATCACCGCCCAGGAGATCCTCGTGGACCTTTCGTCCTATCCCACCGAGGAGATTGCGGCCAATAGCCACGATTACCGCCCACTTGGGCTCGGATACGCCAACCTCGGGACCATGCTGATGGTCAAGGGCATCCCCTACGACAGCACCAAGGCCCTCGCCTGGTGCGGCGCGCTCACCAGCCTCATGACCGGCCAGGCCTTCGCGGTCTCGGCGCTCATCGCGCAGAGGAAGGGGCCTTTCCCCGGCTATGCGAAGAACCGGGAGCCGATGCTCGAAGTCATCAAAATGCACCGCGACGCCAGCCTCCGGCTCGAGACGGACTACCTGCCCCAGAATCTCGCGCTGGCGAGCCGGCAGGTGTGGGATGACGCCCTGGTCTTCGGACGGCAGTACGGCTTCCGCAACGCGCAGGCCACCGTCATTGCCCCGACGGGCACAATTGGTCTGCTGATGGATTGCGACACTACGGGCATCGAGCCCGACTTCTCCCTCGTCAAGTTCAAGAAACTCGCGGGCGGCGGCTATTTCAAGATCGTCAACCAGTCCGTAGAGCACGCCCTCACGACCCTGGGGTACGCCCCCGCCCAGATCCAGGAGATCATCGAACACATCGTCGGGACCGGTCGGCTCGTCGGTACGCCCCACGTCAATCCCGAGGCGCTCAAGACCAAAGGTTTCACGGACGAGGACGTCACCGCCGTGGAAGACCAGCTCAAGCGCGTCATGGACCTGCCGCAGGCCTTCTCCGCCTATGTGCTGGGCGACGAGACCCTCAACCGCCTCGGCATCCCGGCGGACAACGCCCGCAAACCCGGCTTCAACCTGCTGTCCGCCATCGGTTTCTCGCAGCCCCAGATTGAAGAGGCATCAGCCGTCGCGTGCGGCCACATGACCATCGAGGGAGCCCCCCACATAAAGAAGGAACACCTCCCGGTCTTCGACTGCGCGAACCGGTGCGGCAAGCTCGGTCAGCGCTTCATCGCACCCCTCGGCCACGTCAAGATGATGGCGGCCGCCCAGCCCTTCATCTCCGGCGCCATAAGCAAAACGGTCAACCTTCCAAAGTCCATAACACCGGAAGAGATCGAGCGCATCTATGTCGAATCCTGGAAGCGTGGCCTCAAGGCCCTGGCCGTTTATCGCGACGGCTCCAAGGTCGACCAGCCCCTGTCGGACGCATCCACCCAGAAGGCCGAAGCAGGTGCGGAGCCCGGCCGGGTGCCCGACATCTGGAGAACGCCTCTCCAGCGAAAGCGTCTGCCCAAGAAGCGCGGCGGCTTCACCCAGGAAGCACGGGTGGGCGGCCAGAAGGTCTACCTGAGAACGGGCGAATACGGAGACGGCGAGTTGGGCGAGATCTTCATCGACATGCACAAGGAAGGCGCCGCCTTCCGCTCCCTCACCAACTGCTTCGCCATCGCGGTGTCGCTCGGCCTGCAGTACGGCGTGCCCCTCGAGGAATACGTGGACTGCTTCACCTTCACCCGTTTCGAACCCCAGGGGCCTGTTACCGATCACCCCAACATCAAGTACGCGACGTCAGTGATCGACTTCATCTTCCGCGTGCTCGGCATGGAATATCTGGGCAGGACGGATTTCGTGCAGGTCAAGCCCGAGGAAAGCGGAAAGGCCGAGGCGGAAAAGACCCTTATTTCGCCCACGGCAAGCGCCAGGGAGGTCGAGCAGGCCGAGAGGACCCTTTCCGAACCCTCATCGCCCGTTCCCGTCTACAAGGCCATGAGCGGCAGTCCGCTCTCTTCACACCTGTCGAACATGATGGGCGACGCGCCGTTCTGCAACATCTGCGGGCACATCACCGTCCGCAACGGCAGTTGCTATAAGTGCCTGAACTGCGGAAACAGCCTGGGCTGTTCCTGACGGGCCCGTCTCGTCGTTGACCGCACCTGAGGGGCGGGAGGGCAACCTCCCGCCCCTTTGCTCGAAGGAAGCGGGCATACCCCTATTGCCGATCTCTTGATTGCGTTCATTCTCTGTAGCACAATGACCAGCTTCCGCCGACGCCCGGCAGGGCGGTGAAGGACCGACGATACCGACACGACTCGCGGGGAAAGGATGAAATCGCATGAGGGCGTGCAAGCGGGCGGTCGACTGGAGGGTGCACGTTGCGCTCATCTTCGTACAACTCGCTTTCGGCTCCTTTACCGTCTTCGGCAAATACGTCCTCGGCTACTTCGAACCGCTGGCCGTTGCGGCCATCCGCGCCCTCGGCGCCGCCCCGGTGCTCTTCCTGATCGGATGGCGCATCACGCCCAGGCTTCCATCGCGCGGAGACCTTTTCAGACTCGCCCTTCTCGGCCTTCTGGGCGCCTGCTTCAACCAGTTGCTCTACATAACCGGCCTCAACTACACGACGGCGACCAGTGCCGCCATTCTGATGCCCTCCATCCCCGTATTCGCCGCCATGCTG
>Ga0315540_10000895_pt1 | contig 17035 bp, 12 predicted proteins | sample SalMarSW160110MG_FD_203677 | JGI IMG/M metagenome (GOLD analysis project Ga0315540, IMG submission 203677) | Salt marsh sediment microbial communities from the Plum Island Ecosystem LTER, Massachusetts, United States - Salt Marsh Sediment SW1601-10 ...
ACCTGAGGGAGATCGCCACCTCGATGTACGTGGAAACCGGGAGCACCTTTGACCGGGTGATGCTTCTGCAGGAATTCCTGCTCCAGTTTGAGCGCTTGTATACCACTCTTCTCCATTCGGGTTTTGAATCAATCGGAAAGCGTTGGGGTGAATTGTCGATTCTCCTCGGAAAGGGCGTCACCGTGCACATGATAGACAGGACCTGCAAGGGGCGTGTCATGAAACTGGACCGGGACGGAGCACTGATCATCAGGGCTGAAAATGGTGATCTGGAGAAGATCTACTCCGGGGATATTCACATTCACTGAGGGAAAAATGAAGACAAACACCTCTTTGCAGGGGCTCGTCTACGCGGCCCTTTTCGGGGCAGGGACGGCCGCCGGCGCGTACATCATGGTGCCGGTTCCGCCTGTACCCATCACGTTACAGACTCTGTTCCTGTATCTGGCAGGCGCCCTCCTGGGGGGCCGCCTTGCCCTGTTGAGCCAGGTGGTGTATTTGCTGCTGGGGATCATCGGCCTACCGGTGTTCGCGGGCGGCAAGGCGGGACTGGGCGTCCTGTTCGGGCCCACAGGGGGGTATCTTATCGGTTTTGTGTCGGCAGCGTACATCGTGGGAAAGTGGAATGAGATGGTTAAAAGGCCTTCCTTTCCTACGATCTTGTTGAGCATGGTGGCGGGAACCATCCCTATCTATGTTCTCGGGGTGCTTCAACTTTGCTTTGTGGCAAAACTGGCACTGGGGAAAGCAGTTTCCGTGGGAGTACTCCCGTTCCTGATCGGGGACGGAATAAAGATCGTGGTCGCGACGCTGCTTACCCAGCGCATGATGGGCCACCTGCGGCTTACAGGAAAGACCAATGATTGACGGCTTCGCAAAAAGTCCACCTGCGGCGTTGCACTTCATCTTTCGTCATTCCGACGTACTACTATGTACGACTCATTCCTCAAGATTCGCGCCCCTTGCATCTGGAGTTTTTTACTGTGCCGTCTTACGTGATGATTTTTTATGAGGCCATCATGATTAGAGCGCGAAATGTTTTTTTTTCCTATGACCGTGGAGAAGGTCCAATTTTGAAGGGTATCAACCTGGACATTCTTGAAGGCACGTATGTGGGAATTATCGGACCCAACGGCTGCGGCAAGACCAGCCTCCTCAGGCACCTTGACGGCCTGCTGATCCCGGATGAGGGAGCAGTTCTGGTGGACGGTATGAATACCCGTGATCCCCATGTCCTCAAGAAGATCCGGCAGCTGGTGGGCCTGGTATTCCAGAACCCGGACACCCAGATCGTGGGAACAACCGTAGAAGAGGATGTCTCTTTCGGGCCCGGAAACCTCATGCTGCCCTCTACGGAGATAAAAAGACGCGTGGAAAAGGCCCTGGGGATCGTGGGAATGGTGCAGCATGCCAGGAGACAACCGCACACCCTTTCCAGCGGGGAAAAACAGCTCGTGGCCATTGCAGGGGTGCTTGCAATGAATCCACGGTATATCGCGTGTGATGAACCAACTGCCTCTCTCGATCCATCGGCCCGGGAAAGGATCCTGGGAGTAATGAGAAAATTACACCGGGAAGGGATCACGGTGATCCATGTGACACATCATATAGATGAAATCGTGCATGCGGACGAGGTGCTGGTCATGGAAAGGGGAACCATCATCGGCCGGGGCAAACCCGGGGAAATCTTGCCGAGAATTGAGTGGTTAAAAGGCCTCGGCCTTGATACCCCGACAGTCACTGAACTGCTGTGGCGATTGAAGCGCATGGGGGCTGATGTCAGTGCCGAGGCGCTTACCTTGCAGGATGCCTGTGAGCAGCTCTATTCGATGATGGGACAGAAGGCACCATGAGGCCGGGTACGAACATAACAGGACAATATATGCCCGGCGATTCGGTCATTCACCGGCTTGATCCGCGGGTCAAGATCATCGCAACCATCCTGCTGAGTATCTCTATTCTCAGGGGAACGGTGCCTGCCTGGATAGAGTTGACGGTATTTCTTCTGACCATGTTTGTGGGCGCTGGGCTCCATCTCCGTGATATGGTCACTACACTCAGGCCGGTCCGTTTTTTCCTGCTGCTTTTCTTCTTGCTGCATTTGCTTTTCACCCCGGGGGAAGCCATCGGGCCGCTCTCTTGGGGAGGTATCTCCATTACATACCAGGGTCTCTCCAGGGGAGCGATAGTCGTGTGGGAGTTTTGCCTCCTCATATGGAGTGCAGCCATTCTTACGGCCACAACGTCCCCCTCCGAACTCATCATGGCCATAGACCGGTTACTCAGCCCGCTCGGCAAAATCGGTGTCCCGTGCCATGACATCGCTACCATGGTATCCATCGCGCTCAGGTTTTTCCCCGTTTTTCTGGAAGAGATTGAAAGGATAAGAGAGGCCCAGGAGGCCCGCGGGGCCGACTTCAAGAGCGGAGGCCCCTTGAAGCGGGCAAAAGCCTCAGCAGGCCTGTTGGTCCCACTCCTTTTTTCGTTCATGAGAAGGGCGGAAGGCCTGGCCGTCGCCATGGAGGCAAGGGCCTACTTAAGAGGCCCCCGCACCTACATGAAAGACCTTCGTATGAGTGTGGTGGATTATGCCACCATAGGGGTGATAATTTTGGTAACAGGCTTCCCCTTTTTTACTGAATTTCTCATAATGAGATAGATCGATGAAAGCGGTAGGTAACGTCCTGAAATTGATCAGGCTGGGAATTGTAGGTCCGTTCCGTGAAGAGAACCCGATCCCGGCGATCCACAAGGATTATGGTTGAAGATCTGGTGCCATAGACAGGGCTCGAAATAAACATTGGGCTCAGAATTCTCTCCCACTCCAGTCCCACCCCCGTATCCGGCAAGACATCATTCGCGGGCCGTGCCCGGTCACCCAGAATCCCGAAGAGGTCCTCCGGCTGAACTCTTTCCTCTGAGGTTAGCACACTGCTGAGTCCCTTTTTTGCCTTTTCCACCTTAGGCCACGGCGTATCCAGGAGATGATTACTCAATCCATAGATGCCTTTTGAGAGTCTCCGGATCCCATTTCCCCTGTTTGAGTACCAGAAGAGCTCGTCAATGGTCCCAAGTACGAGGTTGAATCCATTATACTGGTCCCCCTCTTTCCTGATGTCGTCGAGATACTGCGTGGCTAAAACCTTCTTTTCAAGAAAGTCAAGGACCAGGTTCCCTCGGGATGGGGCGTGCTCTCTGGTCTGGGCGGGATCCCGGTAATTGGTAATGGCGGCCAGCCTTCCTGCCCTGGTGATCCCGAGCCAGGTGCCGCCCGCTTTCAGGTCATGGCCCGCAAGGAGGTCAGGCCTATCTTCCCAAAATTGTGCCGGGGCGGTTGGTCGGTCATAATATTCGTCCCGGTTAGCGGCCAGGACCAGTTTGTAGAGAGGATGTTGTTCCAGTGCGATGAGCAGAAGACACATGGGAAGCCCTTACTCTGCAGCGAGTTTTTCTGAAAGGGGTATTTTCAATTCATACACGCCACTATCCAGGACAGCTTGCACAGGGTAAGGGGCCTTTTCCAGAACCTTTATCATGGATTTGTTTGTTGAAAGCACATCCGCCCTCAATCCCTGTATTCCACGGTCCTTGGCGATTTTGATGAGGGTCATGAAAAGAAATGTCGCAATTCCCTTGCCCTGGTAAGCCTCATCCACCACGAAGGCCAAGTCGGCAAAAGGGGTGCCGGGGGTGCGGACATACCTGGCCTCCGCGATGAAACCTCCTTCTCCCGGCTCTCCCACGAGACCGACAATGGACATGGTATTCCGGTAATCCACGTTAACATATTCCTGCATTCTCGCGTGGGGCATTGTCTTGATGGGTGAAAAATAGCGGTAATAGACACCCTCATCTGAAAAACGGTAGAACAGGCGCCGCATTTCGTCCACATCCGACGGTCTGATTGGCCTGAACCGCACGGTCAAGCCATCCTTAAACGTCTGGGTAAAAACCAGTTCTTCCGGATAGAAATGGCCTGATTCGGGAAGATAGGCCTGGTCGGGAAAGAGAAGATGATCTTGTTTGGCAGCCGAAACCAGACCTTCCCGATCGTCCGGATGGGCAATGTCTATCAATGCAAGTGCACGTTCACGGATCGTTTTTCCGGTAAGGGAAGCGACACCATATTCCGTGACCACCAGGTCAAGGGATTCCCTCACAGAGAGCTGATTGGGGAGATCTTCAACAGAGAGGATGATGTTCGACTCCCCCTTGAGGTTTTGACTGGGGAGGGCAAAAATGGTCCTGCCTCCCGGAGAGAAAGAGGCCCCTGTGAGAAATTCCTGGGCTTCACCGGGTCCGGCGGTCACGTTCCCCCTGCCGGTGTGTAGTGCAATGCCTCCGGTGAGGTCAATCTTCCGGGCAGGCAATATCAAGATGAACCGGTCATTGCTCCCGATGCGTTTTGGATCGGCAACAACATCGATACTCTGAAATTCCACCAGGGGATTCCGGTGAAGCCAGCGCATGAGCTTCGGGGTGCCGAGAGCGTATGCCGCCAGACACTTGCCCTTAAAAATTCCTTTTTTCCGGTTGGTGACTGCTCCGCTCTTGACGAGGTCCATCAAGGCATCGGTAAAGAACTGGGAGTGAATCCCCAGGTGGTGCTTGTTGACAAGGTGGCGGGCCATGGACTCGAAAAGGGGTCCGATGGAAAAGGAGATACAGCACCCGTCCTGGATCAGTGATGCCACATTGGCACCGAGCTTATCGAAGACATCATCCATCGGCCACCGGGGAAAATAGATAAGGGGTTCCTTTGCCTCGATAAGGTAGTCAAAGTCATTCATGTGGACGAACGTATCTCCCAGGGTGCGGGGGGTTTCCCGGTTTATTTCCCCAACGACCAGGGTGGCCTGTTCCATGGCCTGTCGGGCAACATCCACCGACGTCCCCAGGCTCGAATATCCGGCGCTGTCAGGGGGACTGATCTGCACAAAGGCCGCGTCGATTCGTATGATTCCGGATTCTATGAGGCGGGGGATTTTCGAGAATCTGCTGGGTATCAGGTCAACCCGGCCTTCCGTGATGGCGTCGCTGGCGATCCACCCGGAAAAAAAGGTCTTGAGCCGAAATCTCTTGGTATAGCCGTCTTCCGATGAAATAGCCTGCCCCAGACTGACGAGCTGAACCAGTTCCAGGTCCTCCAGGTTGCTGTTTTTCGAAGACATCAAGCTCTTGACCAGCGTTCTCGGTTCGGCCACACCGGTGCTCAGAAAGATGCTCATTCCCGGCCTGATCTTGGAGAGGACTGTCTGGACATCCACGACGTCGTTTTTCCAGTAGGCTTTATGGGAAGGAGTCATATCATTTCCTCATCCTGCAGATTTCCACTGGGCAGGCCCAATTCCCTTGCCCTGAGGACCCGGCGGAGAAGCTTGCCGGTACTGGTTCTGGGCAGTTTTTCCAGAACTTCGACCTCTTTCAAAGGTATCTCGGCCGATAGATTGGCACGGACAAAGGCCTTGATTTCCTGCTTCAGACGATTTGATTCTTGAAATTGTTTCTTGATGGCGATAAAGGCCTTGAGATGGGGCCCGATTGCCCCGCTGCTCTTGGAAATGACCGCGGCCTCCCACACGGCAGGGTGCTGCATCAGAACCTGTTCTATTTCAAAAGGGCCGACCGGTTTTTCCCCTACCTTGATAAGATCGTCCATCCTCCCCTGATGATAATAATATCCATCCTCGTCTTTTATTGCCATGTCACCGGTCAGGAACCATCCCGGCAGGCGAAAGTATGCCTCGTAGCGTTTCTCGTCCCGCCAGATACCGCTCATGATCGCGGGCCACGGGACCTTCAAGGCCAGTTCCCCCATGGTCAGGAGGGGAAGCGGCTTTCCGCTTTCATCGATGACCGCTGCCTCAACACCGGGAACCGGCTTGCCCATGGATCCCGGCTTTATGTCCATGGACGGGAAGTTGGCAAGGCATATCATGCCAGTTTCGCTCATCCACCAGGTATCATGGGGAGACAGCCTAATATTTTTGCGGACCCAGAAAAAAAGCTCAGGCAGAAGGGCTTCCCCGACCGTAACAATATGGCGCAGGCGGGAGAGGTCATAGCGGGTTGGGAGGTCTTCCCCCGCCTCCATGAGGCGCTCGATGGTGACCGGCGTGGTATACCATACTGAAACGTGATGCCTTTCAAGGGTTCGATACCAGGTGGAGGCGGAGAAGGGATCTCCCTGGACCACCGATGTTGCGCCGCAAAGCCAGGGGGCGAATATGCTGTAAACCGTCCCAGTGACCCAACCCGGAGCTGCGTCGGTCCAGAGGATGGTTCCTTCTGACAGGTCGAGGACATATCTGCCCGTTACCAGGTGCCCAAGCATATCCCGGTGGACATGGACGACTCCCTTTGGTGGACCGGTCGCCCCTGATGTGTAGATCAGGTAGAGGGGAAAATTGTCCTTGACCCAGGTGGGTTCCCTCTGAGTGGGTGCTTTTTGGAGCATCGCAGGGGCGGACACTTCGCGCCTGAATATTCCCGGCAGGGGTTCATCTGTAAAAAGGCACACATCCACTTTGTCCATGGCCTCCAGCGGAAGCATTTCAGCCAGGTCTGAATTGGTAAGGAAGCAGCGGGGAGCGCCGTTTTTGATGATCGATTCTAACTCGTCGTAGTTCAATGTAGAGTAAAGAGGCGAAAAAATAATTCCCGAGCGCACACAGCCCAGCAGAACAAAATAGACCTCCGGGCAGGGGGGGAGGAAAAGGAATAACCGGTCACCCTTTTTGAGCCCCAGCTCCGAAAAGAGGTTTGCCCATTGGCAGGATCTTTCTTTCAGTTCCCGGTAGGTAAAGCTGCTGGCTTCTCCGCCCCTTTCAAAAAGAAGGGCCTTTCGAGCACCCTTTTCCGGATCGTCGGCCCACCTGTCTATTGCCTCGTAGACCATGTTGACCCTGCCGGTCTCGTGCCAGGTGAATTCCCTTGCGATCTCTTCCCAGGAAAATTCCTCGGAGAAGCGTTCGTATTCCCGGAGGTTTGCCTCTTTGTTCTGCGCTTTTATCTTCGCTTTGATCATTTTCCTGTTCCAACTAATCCACCCAGACATCGAATTTCTTGTGGATGCCTTTTGCTTTTTGCACGATCTCCAGCGCAAGATCTGATCGTGGTTCCAGTTTTTCGGCCCCAGGTTTTCCACCAACCAGGCATTCAAGGACCTCTCCCACACATTGCGCCAGGCCAGTGGGTTGATAGCCCCCTTCCAGCGCCAGGAGGAGAGGAGGGTTGCCCGCCATTTCTCTCCCCTTCAGCAAGAGGGCCGTAAGTCGTGAGTACATCTCTGCTGTGAACCGGCATCTCCCGAGAGGATCATCGTGATGGCCGTCGAACCCGGCGGCAACAAGAATCAGTTGTGGCCGGTATCTCGCGATTATGGGAATCATGACCCGGTCATAGACAGAGAGGAAGTCCTCGTCTTCCATCTCCCGCGAGATGGGGAGATTGACCGTATACCCTTCGCCTGCTCCTTTTCCCACATCCTCGAAGGTACCGGTGTACGGGTAAAGCAGGATATCATGGGTTGAAAAATAGAGCACCTTTTCTTCTTCATGGAAAAGGTCGTTCAAGCCGTTTCCATGGTGGATGTCCCAGTCAATGATGAGGACTCGTTCCAGGTGATGGTGCAGTATGGCGTATCTTGCCGTAATGCCGAGATTGTTGAAGATGCAGAAACCGCCAGCGCCATCGACCCTGGCATGATGCCCGGGCGGACGCACAAGGGCGAAGCAGGCATCATACCAGCCGGACAGGATGCCCTCCAAGCCTTTCAGGCACCCTCCAACCGCCAGCCAGGAAGCAAGATAGGTCATGGCACTGGCCGGGGTGTCAGGGGCCAGGTTGGTGAAGGTCTGATCCGCCGTTTTCAGGACCTTGTCGATGTAAGAAGTTGTATGCACCATTTCAAGGACTTCAAGGGTAGCAGGCTCGGGAGACAGGGTGATCAAGTTTTGATGCGGATCCCGGTCCAGGGCGTCGTACACCGCTTTCAGACGCCTTGGATGTTCAGGATGGGTGTTCCCTGGTTTATGATCAAGATACCGGTTATCCCGGACAATGCCCACTTTCATGACTATGTGTCTTCTCCCAAGCGAAGGATCATCAATCGTTCCGGAGCATGGTCAAAAGGTTCCGGAAACTCAAAACCGAATTTTTTATAAAGACGTATGGCCCTGAAATTGTACGAGTCCACCGTGAGCCAGATAACTTTGATTCCATGAAGTCTTGCCCACCTGAGGGCCTGCCGTGTCAGCTCCGAGCCCACGCCTTTGCCGCGATCCGATTGAACCACAAAGATCAGGTATTCAGCATCGAACTTGTTAAAGTCAGGGAACAACGCCAGGTGGCCGACGATCCTGCCTTCCCTCCAGGCAAGAAAATTTTGCCCGTTCTCCGTGAGGCGCTGTATCCATTTGCGGCGCGTTTCCCCGTTGCCGGGGGGCATACCCTGGAATTTCCCTTTGGGCGAGAAGAGGTCGTACATGTCCAAGAGATGCGGATAATCTCTGTTCGCGTACCCTTTCACCTCAAAGGGAAAGGAGGATGTATTGTCGATAGTCATGAGGTTTGTTCATTCAACGCCTACCCGTTCCGCAATCAGGTTTTCAAGAACCTCGGGATCCGCGATCGTGGAGATATCGCCCAGTTCATCAGTCTTCCCTGCGGCAATCTTGTGGAGGATCCGTCTCATGATCTTGCCGCTTCTGGTCTTGGGAAGAGCATCCGTCCACTGGATGACATCCAGAGTGGCAATGGGGCCGATTTCCGAGCGAACTAGCTGGACCAGTTCCTTTTTCAGCTCCTCGGATTTTGGAACGCCGGTGTTCAGCGTGATGAACGCGTAGATTCCCTGTCCCTTGATGGGGTGTGGACACCCGACAACAGCGGCCTCCGCCACTTTTTCGTGCAGGACCAGTGCTGATTCTATTTCGGCGGTACCAAGTCGATGCCCGGATACGTTGATGACATCATCAATCCGTCCCACAATCCAGAAGTATCCATCCTCATCCTTTTTTGCACCGTCGCCCGAGAAATACATCCCGGTGACCTGGCTGAAATAGGTATCCTTGAACCGCTGGTGATCGCCGAAGACAGTGCGGGCGATACCGGGCCAGGGTTTCCTGATGCAGAGGGCGCCTTCCTGGTCGGGGAACCGGGCTTCCTCGCCTGTCTCGTCGATGATAACGGGGTCCACGCCGAAAAAGGGGAAAGAACACGACCCGGGCTTGATGGGGCCGACCCCGGGCAGGGGGGTCAACATGTGCCCCCCGGTCTCGGTCTGCCACCAGGTATCCATAATGGGGCACCAGTCCCGGCCCACGTAGTGGTAGTACCAGCGCCATGCCTCCGGGTTGATGGGTTCGCCAACGGAGCCGAGGAGTTTCAGGGATGAAATATCGTGCTTTTTCACATACTCGCTGCCTTCTTTGGCAAGAGACCGAATCACGGTGGGGGCGGTGTAGAATTTGGACACCTTGTATTTTTCCACGATGTCCCAGTAGCGGTCAAAATCAGGATAACTGGGAATACCCTCAAAAAGGATGCTGGTCAGCCCGTTGATAAGGGGTCCGTAGACCCCGTAACTATGGCCCGTTACCCATCCGATGTCCGCGGTACACCAGAATACCTCGTCTTCCTTGAGGTCGAAGACCAGATCTGTGGTCATGGCGGCATAAAGGAGATAGCCGCCATGGGTGTGCACCAGACCTTTCGGCTTTCCGGTGCTTCCGCTGGTGTAAAGGATAAAGAGCGGGTCTTCCGCGTCCATGGGTTCGGGTTTGACTGTAGCGGGCAGCCCCGGTGTGGCAAGGGCTTCATGCCACCAGATTTCCCGGGCGTTATCCAGTTGGGCACCGGTGTCATCGCGGCGGTAGACAATGACCAGGCTTACGTCAGGACAACTCTTGAGGGCATCGTCCACCGTCCTTTTCAACGGAATTCGCTTCCCTCCCCGCATACCCGCGTCGGCGGTAATCACAACCTCGGCGCTGCAGTTTTGGATCCTGTTGGCAAGGGCCTCGGCGCTGAACCCGGCAAACACGACACTGTGGACAGCCCCGATGCGCGCGCAGGCGAGCATGGCCACAGGAAGTTCCACGACCATGGGCATATAGATAATCACCCGGTCTCCTTTTTTGACTCCGCGTGCATTGAGAAACGCGGCCATCTTATTCACCTGCTCATAGAGGTACCCATAGGTTATTTCCTTGGTTTCCCCGGGGTTATCTCCTTCCCAGTAGTAGGCAATTTTGTCCCGCAGATCCTTCATGTGGCGATCAAGGCAGATGGAACAGGCATTCAACCGACCCCCGCGAAACCAGGTGATATCCGCATCCTCAAAATCATACTCCAGGACGGAGTCCCAGGGCTTGATCCAGGTAAGATATTTTTTCGCCTGTTCACTCCAGAATGCATCCGTATCATGGATGGACCTCCGGTAGAGTTCATCATAGCGCACCTTACTGTTGACGTACGCAGTCTCCCTGTAATATTCTAGGTGCGCGTCGTACCATTTGGGCTCGTCGTTCATGTTGCGATCCTCCTGTTTCCGGGATATCCGGGTGATAAACACCTAATAGTCACCTGTTTTTTAGCCTAATTTATGGCTTTGCACAATGAAAATAATGGGTTCATCCGACGAAAGCGTACCTTGAGAAAATTTGGGTGTCACAGGCTATGCTCCTTTTTCTTCGATTCCGAGCCTCCCAGGCTGGTATTTTCAGTGACTTATTCATGGGGGAGTCTTGCCCCCTCCGCATTCCAGTCCTCAGGAAAAAGCGTCCTGAGGGCCTGGCTGCGGTTTCCCCCATAGATAAGTCACGAAAATACGAAGCCCTCCCGACAGTCACGAAGAAAAAGGAGCATAGCCTGTTTGGACTTTTTGGGAATCCTTGATTTCAAGAGTACACAAGATCCGGATGAACCAAAATAATGGACTTTGGTGAAAGATATGCATCTGTCGGCTAAGAACCAATATCTGTTGAAGCTCTACAGCCTTGCATGGGGTGTGACCATTCCGGGCCTGTACGTGTCTCCCCGGATACGCGCGGGGTGGCGGGAACGTCTCCTGAAAGGGAAACCCGGCAATCAGGTGGATGTGTGGATGCAGGCCTCTTCCGGTGGGGAAGCATACCTGGCCCTGGAAATCTTGTCCACCCTCGCTGTTGATCCGTTCCCCGATGTCCTGGTAACATCCGGGACCACCCAGGGACTTGATATCCTGAAGAAAGGGATCGAAGGAATCGACCAGTCCCGCCGGGAATCAATACGGATCGTCAGTTTCCCTTTTGACTGTCCCGGCCTGATGGAACGGGCCGTGCGGCAATGGAAACCACGAGTGATGGTTCTGCTCGAAACAGAACTTTGGCCCGGTCTCATGGCAGCCTGTTTAAGACAACGGGTCCCCATCGTGATCTTGAATGGCCGGCTTTCGAGAAAAAGCTTCAAGACCTACCGGTGGTTGAGCGGATTCTGGCGCAATGTTCGGCCGGAAAGGATTTTGGCTGTTTCACGCGGGGACAGGGATCGGTATTTTGCACTGTTTGGCGATCAGGGTGTTCAAATTATGCACAACATAAAATTTGATCGCATGCAGCTGGATGGCATCATCGGCCGGAACCCCATCAGTGAAATGGTTCCCGAAGGTGCTTCGTTCCTGGTGATGGGGTCTGTCAGAAAAGACGAGGAAAAAGACGTGCTGAATGTGCTGGTGCCGGTTGCAAAGGCCCTTCCGGAGACCATCAGCGCTATTTTTCCACGCCATATGCAAAGGATCCCTGCCTGGAAGAGATCCCTGGACCGGGCAGGTTCCAGATGGTTCCTTCGTTCCGAAATCACCGGCCCGGTCCCTGCGGGGAGCGTTATCCTGTGGGATGTTTTCGGTGAACTCTCTTCGGCATACGCTGTTGCGCAGGCTGCCTTCGTCGGGGGGACATTGAGACCACTGGGCGGGCAGAATTTCCTTGAACCCCTTGGGCAGGGTGTTGTCCCCTGCATAGGGCCGTACTGGGAACATTTCGCGTGGGTGGGGGAGGATATTGTTGCCAGGGGCCTGGTGAGCCAGGTCGCCAATCACCGGCAACTCACCGACTGCCTTGTCAGAAATCTCAGAAAACCTCTTCCCAGGGCTGAGGTTTTAGAAATGGCAAGGGACTACGTGAACAAAAGGAGAGGCGGCACCGAAACCGCCTGCCGCACTATAAAGGAGTTTCTTTCAGAGGGATAGTTGGTCAGACTGGCGATCGAGAGCTTCTATTGGGGCTTTCTCGGCAGTGAACCGGCATATTCCCTCTGCTACGTTCGCTTCGCCGTCCATGGCTCCGCTCACTGCGGATGTCGGCCCTTCCACTGCCCTGTTCCAAGGCCGACATGACGCCGCTCCGGGAACATCCCGTTTCCCTGCCTTCCTGGAGTGACCCAATCTATAAGAAGCTGAAATTTTTTCTCTGTGTGGGAATCGATGAGCGAGTTTTCTCCTGTAGACCAGGAAGCATTATGAAGCCCTCTCCGGCGGAGAGCCGAGGGAGAAAGCCTTTTTTCAAGTGACCGGTGAGAGGGCGCCGTCCTTTTCGTGACGTATCTTTGGGGGAAACCGCAGCCAGCCCGAAGGGTGGAATGCGGAGGGGGCAAGGCTCCCCCGGAGATACGTCACAGAAAAGACCAGCCCGGAGCCTCGGAACGGGAAAAAGGCTTTCTCTCTCGGATCGGTGGATCCCATACAGGTCCGCCACCAGGAGGAAGGTTTCATCAAATCTAAGTTTCTATTATTGGGAGTTTCTGTTGCAGGATTTCCCGGACCTTCTTCGGGTTTGCCCTGCCGTTTGTCTTGCGCATGACCTGGCCGATCAGGAAGTTTACGGGCTCGGGATTCCCTTTCCGGACCTTGGCCACTGTCTCGGGGTTGTCACCCATAACCTGGTCGATCAGGGATTCGATGACGCCCTGTTCCTGTACAGGTTTCAAGTCTTTTTCCTCAATAATGGCCTCGGGAGATTTGCCCGTCTCGAACATCTCTTCAAGAACAACTCTTGCGATCGCGTCAGTAATCTCTCCCTCCTCGATAAGGTCCAGCAGGTGTCCGAAATCAGTCGGGGGAATTTTGCACTGGTCAATGGAAAGGGATTTTTCATTGAGGAGCCGGAAAAGGTCTTTGGCTATCCACGTGCTCAGTTTTCTGCAGGACTTGCAGTGGGGAACGCAGTTTTCAAAATATTCCGCTGTCTGACGGTCCTTGGTCAGGATAAAGGCCTCATTTTGTGAAATCCCGTACGCGCTGATGAACCTTTCAACCCGCTTATCCGGTAACTCGGGCATCTTTCGTCTGATGGCTTCTATGAAAGCGTTGTCCGTGTCCAGTTCAACCAGGTCAGGTTCAGGGAAGTAGCGGTAGTCCGGAGCATCCTCCTTCCCTCGCATGGAGATGGTGACCTTCTTTGCCTCGTCGAAAAGACGGGTTTCCTGGGAGATCGTTCCACCTGATTCCAGGATCTCCGCCTGTCTCCTGATCTCGTATTCCAAGGCTTCAAGAACGAACTTGTAAGAGGACATATTCTTGACTTCAGCACGGTTGCCAAAATCCCGGGCTCCTTTGGGTCGCAGCGAAATATTCACGTCGCACCTGAACTGCCCCTTTTCCATAATGCAGTCACTGACGCCGATATACCGAAGGATCTGGCGCATTTTTTCAAGATAGGTCTTGGCTTCCTGCAGGGACCGAACGGGATTCCGGGTATGGTCGGAGACAATTTCGATGAGGGGGATGCCTGATCGGTTGAAATCTACAAAACTGTAGTCGGCGGATTCAAACGACTTGGACGCGTGGACCAGCTTTCCTGCATCTTCTTCCAGATGGATGCGCTTGATGCCGACCGGGTAAAGCTGACCGTCATCTCCCGGGATCACGAGGTACCCGTCTTCGCACAGGGGTTCCTCGTATTGGGAAATCTGATAGCCCTTGGGAAGATCAGGGTAGAAATAATTCTTGCGTGCAAAACGGCCATGGGGATTGATGGTGCAATTGAGGGCAAGGCCGGCTCGGACGCAGTATTCAATGGCCCTTCTGTTCAACACCGGAAGAGACCCCGGCTGGCCCGTGCACACGGGACAGATCTGGTGATTCGGCGGCGCGTCGTAGTCTATGGGGCAGTCGCAGAAAAGTTTTGTTTTCGTGTTGAGCTCAGCGTGTACTTCAAAACAGATGATGGTCTCAAAATCCATTAGCGCTGCTCCCTGAGAGCCTTTGGCAGGCATGCGCCACCCGGAGAAGCATTTTTTCGTCAAAGGGTTTCCCAATGATCTGGAGACCCACAGGCAGATTTTCTACGGTCCCGCAGTTCATGCTCATGGCGGGAACCCCGGCGAGATTGGCCGATACCGTGTAGATATCAACGAGGTACATCTGGAGCGGTTCGGCCACCTTTTCGCCGAGTTTGAAGGGGAGACACGGCGATACCGGCGTGACGAGACAGTCCACTTCTTCAAATGCCTTTGAGAAATCTTCGCGGATCAGGGTCCTGGCTTTCTGCGCCTTCACATAGTAGGCATCATAGTATCCGGCAGAGAGGACATAGGTGCCCAGCATAATCCTTCGCTGTACTTCACGGCCGAAGCCTTCACTTCGCGCTTCCTGGTACATGGCAATAATATCTTCAAAATCGTCGGGGGGGCGTACCCCGTATTTTACGGCATCGTACCGGGCAAGGTTGCTGCTTGCTTCGGCGGTGGCGATCAGGTAGTAAGTGCTGACAGCATAAGGCGTGTGAGGAAGAGAAATTTCCCGAACATGCGCGCCGTTTTGTTCCAGGAAAGAGACGGCTTCCATCACCTTCTCCTTCACGGCTGCATCTATCCCTTCCACGAAATATTCTTTGGGCAGGCCGATTCGCACGCCGTTGAGTCCCTGGCCCAGCGATCCCAGGAAATCGGGGAAGGGCATGTCAACGGACGTGGAGTCTCTCCGGTCGTGACCGGAGATGGTATTGAGAAGCAGGGCGCAGTCTTCCACGCTGCGGCACAGGGGCCCGATCTGGTCCAGGGATGAGGCATAGGCGACCAGGCCATAGCGGGAGACCCTCCCGTAGGTGGGTTTCATTCCTACAAGGCCACAGAATGAAGCGGGTTGTCGAATGGATCCCCCGGTGTCGGAGCCGATGGCCGCTATGGCCTCTCCCGCGGCCACCGCGGCAGCCGATCCCCCGCTTGATCCCCCAGGGACTCTTTCGGGATCCACCGGGTTCCGCGTCAAGCCCAAGGCGCTGTTTTCGGTGGAGGAGCCCATAGCGAATTCATCCATATTTGTCTTGCCGACGAGCACCGCACCGTCCTGAAAAAGCCGATCTACCACAGTGGCATTGTACGGGGGAACATAATTGGCCAGTATCTTCGACGCGCAGGTGGTTTTGATCCCCCTGGTGCAAAGGAGGTCTTTGATGGCGATGGGGATGCCGGTGAGCGGCGGTATATCGCCTCCCTTTGCGAGCAACTGGTCTGCATGGTCCGCCTGTTCAAGGGCCGTATCCCGCGTCACGGTGATAAAGGCGTGAATCAGCGGCTCCTTTTCGTCTATACGCGAGAATACCGACTCGACTATCTCCCTGGCACCCACCTCCCTTTTCCGCAGCAGGCGGCTTAAGTCGTATGCGCTTTTGTCACACAGCTCCATTGTTTAACCTTCCAGAATTTTCGGCACCTGAAAGAAATCTTTTTCCCTCTTCGGCGCATTTTCCAGTATCATCCGGGCAGTGGACGGTGTTCCGGGATCATCATCCCGCCAGACATTTCGTATCTTCAGGACATGGCTGGTCGGGGGAACGTTTTCAGTTTGCAGCTCATCCAGCTTTGCCACGTAATCGAGGATGGCAGTCAGATCCTTCGCATATTCCTTGACATCGTCCTCGGAAAGGGTCAACCGGGCAAGCTTTGCCACATGCCTGACCTCGTCCGGGGTGACTACAACGCGGGTCCTCTCACCTCTCTGGCTTTCATCCTCCCCGGATCTTGCAAGTGATCCTTCAGCCCCGGTTTGCTCGCCGGCGATGGTAAGCCCCAATTCTTTGAGCTGTGTTTCATCTACCGCGGCGGGAGCACGTGTGAGGGGGCAGTATGCGCGACGATTTTTTGGGAACGTGATCACTTCCCTGATGGACGGGGTATCCAGGATCATGGCAATGGCCCGGTCAAGACCGAGGGCAAAGCCGCCGTGGGGTGGCGTGCCGAATTCGAGGGCACGGAGAAAAAATCCGAATTTGGCATTGATTTCCGCGCGGGAAAGCCGGAGTGCCTGAAAGATTTTTTCCTGGAGCGCAGTCTGGTGAATCCTCATACTGCCTCCCCCCAGTTCTTCGCCGTTCATTACAAGGTCATAGGCCCTTGATTTCAACGCAAGAAGCGCTTTGGTGTCCTCGGGATCGAAATCATCCTGATCAGGCATGGTAAAGGGATGGTGCTCCGAGTCCAATCGGCCGTCTTTAAAATCAAAAAGTGGAAATTCCGTTACCCAGACGGGACAATAGAGGTCAGTCGGGATGAGATCCAGTCTCTCGGCCACGTGGAGCCGAAGCCTTCCGAGGACCGCATTCACCAGGTCCCGGGAGGTGTCCGCAATCATCAGGATGACGTCATCGTCCCGGGCCTGGAACCGATCAATGATCGTTGCCTGTTCTGCTTCACTGAAGAATTGCACAATGTTGGATTGCAGCCTGCCGTCGAGCACCTTCATCCAAGTCATACCACGGCCGCCGAATGAAGGAACAATCCTGAGGGCATATTCGTTTTGGAGAAGATTCTTGCTCATGTCATGCGCTTTCCCCCGCACGCAGAACCCTTTTACCAGTCCCTGCCGCGCAATAACCTGTTCAAAGATAGAGTATCCTGTTCCCCGCATCACGTCCGTTACATCTTCGAACTTCATGTCAAACCGCGTATCGGGTCGGTCCGACCCGTATCGATCCATTGCTGCCTCGTAGGTCATGCGCGGGAAAGGGCGGGTGAGGGTTTTCCCTCCGATGGAGAAGCACCTGCAGGCCAATTCCTC
>Ga0315540_10000896_pt1 | contig 17029 bp, 7 predicted proteins | sample SalMarSW160110MG_FD_203677 | JGI IMG/M metagenome (GOLD analysis project Ga0315540, IMG submission 203677) | Salt marsh sediment microbial communities from the Plum Island Ecosystem LTER, Massachusetts, United States - Salt Marsh Sediment SW1601-10 ...
CCACTGGTGGCATGAGCGCATGGAAATTCCCTCGACTCCCTGCGAGGCTGTGCCGCTTGATAGTGAACATCCACTCTACATCCTCTATACCTCCGGCTCGACCGCAAAGCCGAAAGGTATCCTTCATACGACCGGCGGGTACATGACTCAGGTCGCTTATACCACGAAGCTGGTATTCGACCTTCGCGACAAAGATCTCTATTTCTGTATGGCCGATATCGGCTGGGTCACCGGACACAGCTACGTTGTCTATGGACCCCTGGCCAATGGTGTTTCGGTCTTCATGTATGAAGGTGCCCCCAACTACCCTGCTCCCGACCGTCCGTGGGCGATGATCGAAAAGCACCGCATAAATGTCTTCTACACGGCCCCTACCGCCATACGCGGTTTTATGCGGTCAGGCGAGCAGCACCCGGCGCAGCACGATCTTTCCTCACTGCGCTTGCTGGGCTCGGTGGGCGAACCTATCAATCCCGAGGCGTGGATGTGGTACCACACGCTAATTGGCGGCAGAAGCTGTCCCATTGTTGATACCTGGTGGCAAACTGAAACGGGATCGATCATGATCTCACCGGTGCCGGGCGCCACCAAGCTCAAACCCGGCTCCTGCACGATGCCCTTGCCCGGCATTATGGCAGATGTAGTGCGCAAGGACGGCACCAGCTGCAACGCCAATGAGGGTGGATTGCTGGTTATCAAACACCCCTGGCCGGCGATGTTGCGCACGATTTATGGTGATGACAAGCGCTACAAAGAGACCTACTGGAAAGATTTCCCGCCGACCTCTGACAGACCCGGCTACTATCTCGCTGGTGATGGCGCTCGCAAAGATAAAGACGGCTACTTCTGGGTGATGGGCCGCATCGATGACGTGGTCAACATCAGCGGCCACAGATTGGGCACCGCAGAGGTCGAAAGCGCACTCGTCTCTCACAAGACGGTTGCGGAAGCGGCTGTTGTCGCCCGCCCGGATGAGCTGAAAGGCGCTGCCCTGGTCGCATTTGTGACACTTAAGAGCAAAGTCGGAAAAGAGCAGTCATTCCTCGAAGAACTCAAGCGCACCCTCCGCGAACATGTCATGAAAGAAATCGGGCACATCGCCAAAATCGACGAGATTCGTTTTGCTGACGCTCTCCCCAAAACCCGATCCGGCAAAATCATGCGCCGCCTGCTGCGCGAAATAGCGCAAGGCGAGCAAATCACCGGCGATACAACAACGCTGGAGGACTTTTCAATTCTGGAGAAATTGCGCGAAGATGAAGAGTAGCCGCTGAGGATCCTAGGTCTCACCCAGGTAGCGCAGGCCTTTCGGCGCGAGCAGCTTCTCGGAAGCGAAGGTGTTGAAGTAGAGCCGAACCGGTTGTTCGAGATCATCGTATTGGATCAGGTAGACGTCAAGCACCCCCTGCCCTGATCCTAATAAGCCCGGATTGCTTTCAAAGGGACAACAAGTGCCCTGCCGCGAGTATGAAATCGGGTTGTCTCCCGGATCAAGAAGGGCATTCAGGTAGCGATAGATAGCAAGACCGCCATTGGGGAAACCACCGCCTATTTTGATCGGGTTCTCGAAAGAGTAACCGTAGGTCGAATCGGCTGAAACTGCGTCAAGTTGTGTGTACGGCGGCGCGCCTGATTGCCGATAAAACTGCTGCGGGGTGCCGGTGACATCGGGCAATTCCGGCGACGCGGCCCGCACCGGAGACGTCAAAACCGGGTTGGTAGTGGTATCAGCCGCGACAGTCGTGGAACTACTGTCAACTTCCCGTGAGACGAAGCAGCCGCTAGAACAGACGGCGGCCACGATCACGAACATAGCCAACAGTATGCTACTTGCTCGGACTGATTCCCTTACGTTTTGCACCGGTGAAACCGACATGATTATCCTCCCTGAACAAGATAATCCATCTAGTATAAAAGACGAGAAGAAGTTCCATTCTGTGAAACCGGAGTCGCTCAATATTAGGCACTTTGCCAATGATGGAGTTTTTGTATTGACCATAGCACAATTTTCTGCTTTATTTTTAGGCTAAACGTCTCGCACCAGGCGTTTAATACTCTCGACCGTCTGGTAAGACATAATTCACGGATACCTGTACTATGTTTCGCTTGACTAGCCCGCATAGCGGTGGAAGATATAATTGGAGACTCACTCCCGGAAGTTACGTGGCCGGCCGTGACCCCCAGGTTGATCTGGTCGTCAACGACTCAACGGTTTCACGTCGTCATGCGCGTTTTGTCGTCATCGACGCGAATACTGTGCGTCTTACCGATCTGGGCAGCCTGAACGGAACGCAGGTCAACGACAACAAGGTCGCCGACACAATTGAGGTCAAAGCGGGCGACACTATTTCTCTCGGTAACGTAGGCTTCGTTCTGTTGCATGAGGATTTGGCGCCAACCCGACCGAGCTCGTCACCGCCGGTGTCCATTATCCAGACTCCCAGTGAGCACACATCTATCTCCGCGATTCCGCTTGAGGAGGCCCTTGCGCCACCGGTACAGCAGGATCAATCAAGTCAGAAAGTGTTTCGGGCCATTTCTGACATGGCTAAAATGCTGATCCTGCCGCAATCCCTGAACGAGATGTTTGATGAAGCACTCAAACTGCTGCAGCAGATTGTAAGCCTGGAACGCTGCGCAATTCTGCTTACCAAGGAGGGTCGCGAAGATGTCGAGCTGATGAGCTATCGCGTCTGCGAAGGTAATGGCACTTCAGATCAAAACTTCAGCATGTCATCTACCATCCTGAGCGAAGTGTTGCGAAAGAAGAATGCCGTTTTCTTCAGCGATCTGATTTCGGACGAACGGTTCGCCCAACAGGAATCTATCGTCGTTCAGGGGATTCGTTCGGCGATGGTCGTGCCGATGACCGATGAGGACCGAGTAATTGGGGTTCTCTACATCGACACCACAGATCCCGATCATCGTTACAACGAGGAAACCCTTAAGGTAGCGGCGACGTTCGGAAATATTCTGGCCGCCAAGATCACGAATCACAACCTTCTCAAGGAGCGGCAGGAAAAAGAACAACTTGAAGCCGAGTTGTCGATCGCGTCACAAATTCAAACCGGGCTGATGCCCAAGGCGCTGCCACAGGTTGACGGTTATAGTTTTCATGCTTATCAGATGCAGTGCAAAATGGTGGGTGGGGATTTGTACGACGTCGCCAAACTGGATGACGGTCGGATCCTGTTTCTGCTGGCAGACGTATCGGGCAAGGGAATGGGCGCGGCGCTGCTGGCATCAAACATTCTCTCCGCGCTAAGAATTCTGCGAGGCAACCAGAATTTCGCAATTTTGGATGCAGTTAAGAGAATTTCATCGCAGCTGCATCATTCAAGTCGATCGGGCGATTTCGCCACCGTTTTTGCAGGTGTGCTTGATCCATCGAACAATAAGGTGAATTTCGTAAATGCCGGACATAACCCCCCGCTGCTGGTGCGTACCGACGGCACCTTGAAGCATCTTGATCCCACCGGAATACCAATCGGCATTTTCGAAGACTTCGATTGGCAGGAAGAGTCTGTCGAGTTGGCTCCCGATGACAAAATCGTCATCTTCACCGACGGCATCACTGAAGCCACTGATTCAGCGGGAGAACTCTATGACGATCCCCGCATGGAAGCTTTCGTCAAAAGCAACTGCACCCTGGCGGTGGACGAGCTGGCCGAGAAGCTGTTGGCCGACGTCAACCGCTTCGTAGGTGACGCGCCGCGTTCAGACGATATGACAATGATCCTGCTTGAGCGAAAGAGCTAATCCACTTTCAGGAATTTGATCGTCAGGGGATACTTGAAATCTTCGCCATTGTTGACTTTCACTCCGGCAATGATGACCAGTATCAGCATTGTCAAAGCTAATAGCGGCAGCAGAATAAGTCCGATCACAAGAATTATCAGAAACGCCGCTACCACCATGTAAATAGTCCAACTGATTTGGAAATTCAGGGACATACGCCCCTGCCGGTCGACCTGCGGCGAATCATCTTTCTTGATCAACCACACAATCAACGGACCCAGCACATTGCCGAACGGGAAGACAAAACCAATCAGGGCGGCCAGATGACATAGCATCGACCAGGTTCTGACGTCTTTTTCGCTCATCGGATTAGTTTCTGGCATTACGACCTCGTTTCCTTGAAAGTATGAACGAAGAAAAATAACATTCTTACAAATCAAGCGGCAAGCACAGATAACGCTCGCCGCTCTGACAGGACTTCAATTGTCGCTACTTGGCTCCGAAACGCGGCTAGCCCTCGATCATTTCGACATTGGCGCGTGGAATGACAACTTCCTCCTCGCCATCTTCAAACTTAACCTTTAGTACACGCGCCATCGACTCAGAGTCGAGTTTTTGTAGCGGCGAGGGCAATTCTGTGACTTTGCCGATCTTGCCGAAGTATGGCGCACGGATAACCCGGATGTATGAACCTATTTCCAGGCCGATATCAGTGGACTGTTTGGCAGCAGTACCACTGCGAATGTCATCGGGTATCGGAATGATAACCTCGGGGCGAATGACCCCCGCACGAATCTGGGTGGCGCCGTTGATGCAAGCCATTTTGCCTTCATTGGATCTTAGCAGATCGAAAGTCTTCTTCGCCATCATGATCTCGCCGAATCCTTCGGTCACTACCAGCGTCACGCCCAGATCCTCCGAACCCGTGATCGCAACACCGATATCATAGCCAAGGAAGTCACGGAGGTCTTTGTCAGAGAAACCGCCGCAAACGATGCCGGCAGCCCCGACCGAGATTGCCTTCTTGACGGCATCGGCAGTGACAAATGAACCACCGACGATTACTTTATCTTTGCTTGCCTCATCGATCAGTTCCGGCGTTAGCCTGGTGTCGCGATCAGCAACGACGATCTTCAGCTCGCCGTGCGTTTCGCCACCGATTCCGAAAATGCCCTGCACAAACGCGCCCCAGCTTCTCACCACCACACCTTCAGCCTCGATAACCTCAACTACCTCACCGTCGAGATAGGCTTTGACTTCTACCGGAAGCGGCTCGCCGCGAAGCAGTACCTGCCCGGTGACACTGGAAATCGTTTCCACCGTTCCGGTCAACTTGGCCTTGACCTCCGACTTGAACAACCCAAAAAACGATTTGCTTCGCCCGATCACCTCACCCTGGGTGATCTCCTCCCCCTCCTTCTTCAGCATATAGGTGTTGATCTCATCCGGCAGGATACCCAGCACGTTGGCCACGTTCATTGTCTCAACCGGCCCCGGCAGCAGCGTGCGCGCCACCACGTCGTCAGGCTTAACCTTGTCGCCTTGTTTGACCAGGACATCACCCTTAAGCGGCAGGATGCGCCGTTTGCTAATCAGTTCTTTGCTTGAGACTTTCAGTCCCGGTGTATATGTGTGTGCCATTTACTCCTCACCCAATATTCGATCAATGTCCCAAATGGCGCGACTTCGATTTCTACTCACGCTCCAACGCTTCCTTTGGGTATATATCCAATTCTGTCATCCACTCGATTAACTTGCTCACTCGTTTGGCATCATCGGTAGGAAGATGGAAAGGCCGGCCGCGACCATCAAGGATAATTCCAACCACTCCACCGGAAAGATTACGCTCAATGCTCTTTCCGGAACCCTCACCCAGATCGAGCTTGCCGGCGGGATCAAGCTTGGCTCTGGCTTTGAGCGGCAGATTGGTGGATTCGTCGAATCCCAGCTCGAACGATTTCATCTCTCCATACATCAACTTGCCTTCCTCTTTGCGGCCATCCGGGAATTCAATGCTGTAGGAGAGCATCTCCTTGCCCTCTTTGGCATCCCCGGCGGGCGCCACACAGGTGCCGAGATGAATCAGGCAATCCTTGTTGAAAACTTCAGTTGCGGCCTGCTGATGAACCGTTGAAAGAACACCCAGCTGCGGCATCATAAAGATCGAATCGACCGCAAGGCGGGTAATACCCTCCGGCAGGAATGCATCAATCATCATCAGCGCTGACTGCTGCCGGCGCGGTGCATGCGACAACACCCCGCCTGAACCGATCAACATGTTGAGGGTCATCAGGTTCACCAGCGTCTCACCAGAGGATTTCTGCTCGAAGGCATCCGCGATCGTGCGCTGCTGCTGCACGCCTTTGAGCACGGTGGCGAAGCTCTTGTGCTGCTCGAAAGCAAGGCGGAGCGCTTCCTTGGCGATTGCCTGCTCGAATACCAGTTCCTGCATCGACTGCGGGATGGTCGTCGGGCGTATCATTTTATTCTTCACGCGGTTGCGCAGGTCACGCTCATCCATATGGAACGGCACCCAGCGCATGACGTTATCGAGTCCGGCTTCCGCAAAAACGTTGGAAACCGAATAACTCATACCGAGATTCGCCGAGACTGTACGATTGAAAACACCCTGGAACACCGAGAAAACGTCAGTGGTCGCGCCGCCGATATCGACGCCCACCACCTCAATATCTTCGATTTCGGAAATTGTCTTGATAATCAGCCCTACGGCGCCCGGGGTCGGCATAATCGGCGCATCGGTCCAGGTCATTAGCTTTTTATATCCCGGCGCCTGCGCCATCACATGTTCAAGGAACAAATCGTGGATTGCCTCACGCGCCGGCAGTAGATTCTCGCGTTCAAGCACGGGCCGCAGGTTTTCAACCGTTTTCAGGTCGACCTTATGGGCCAAAGTCTCGCCAACCGCCTCGCGGGCATCCTTATTTCCCGCGTAAATCACTGGCAGCTGGTAAGATGAGCCCAGTCGCGGCCTGGGATCTGCGGCCGAGATCAACTCGGCTATCTCAACTACGTGAGTCGTGGTGCCGCCGTCGATTCCGCCCGAAAGCAGAATCATATCGGGGCGGAGATGACGAATTCGTTCGATCTGCTGATATGGCTGTCTCTTGTCGTTTGAAGCTATTACATCCATGACGATAGCACCTGCGCCCAGAGCCGCACGCTCCGCGGATTCCGCCGTCATCGATCGCACTACTCCCGCAACCATCATCTGAAGCCCGCCACCGGCTGAGGATGTCGAAATATAAACGTCCGTTCCTACTTTGTCGCCGCTTTTGGACCGGGGTGAGATGATCCGATGGTTCTCATCGAGCAGTTTTCGGCCGGAGAGTTCTTCAACTTCCTGGACAGCATTGAGCACGCCCATGGTGACATCCTCAAAGGGAGCTTCGACTGTTGTCGGAGCTTCACCGCGCACCATCAGGCGATACTGGCCATTCGTTTTCTCAATGAGAATCGCCTTGGTGGTCGTTGAACCGCAATCGGTTGCGAGGATAACCTCTATGTCCTCCGGTTTGATCTCGACGTTGGACTCAACCTTGGAATCAGCACTTGTATCAGCCATACAGCAAGTATCCTCTATCGTTAACTGTTACTATCGAAGTTGCTGCCGGTGACCCTCCCGGCGGTTCAAAACCTGCAAACTCGATCATCGAGAGACATCGATTATAACATTCCCACCCCCCCTTGTCAACGCCATCCTCACCCACCGGCAAACATCTGCGCTAACCCTATAAAAAGCGCTTGACAGCGCCATTTAGCTGGGTACCTTATAGTTGGTAGGTCAGAGGTCTTCTCTACAACCAAGTAACGAATAAGAAACGAAAACCGAATTTTGAGAGCTGAAAATCTGCCACGGCTTTAGTTGCCGTGCGTACTGACCAGCGATCAGAGACAAACAGAAAAAGTTTTTCGAAGACTTTAACCCGCAGGAGGTTGTGCCTATGAGTTAACGCCGTCTGATGTCCTCCAGACGGAAAAACTTGGGAGGAGTTTTTTGTACTGCACTTTAACGAAATGGAAAGGTGAGACCATGTACCGATGTAGAATGACACTGAGGGTTCTCATCACCCTCATTGCAGTGCTCGCACTTTGTACTTCTCTTGCTCTCGCTAAAGAGGGCAAGAAAACTGAGATTTCAGTCCACAAAGTTCAGTTCCAAAATGGGCCGAACTGGGATCTGAAACAGCAAATGAATCAAGATCAGGGAGCGACTGGTGGAACCTTCTATGAAGGTGAAGCCTCCAAGATTGCTCCACACCGACTTGACGGACAGCCGCAACGTGGGCGTTCGTATTCTTCAGTTTATCTGTCTGAAGATTTCGAGGGTACTGTACCTCCAGGCGGCTGGGGGTCTGTAGTCAACGATGCGGGCTTCACTTGGCAAATAGGGACCTTAGACCCTTATTCCGGCCTTCAGTATGCGGACATCCTCTATGATTCTACTTTGGCCACTCAGGATGAATGGCTGGTTACACCGTCGATGGACTTCAGCGCAGCCACCACTGACCTGCGCCTCGACTTCTATTGGTTTGCAAGTTATTACTGGGCCGTAAGCCCGTACGATAACTACAATCTTGAAGTCTGGGTCTCTACTGACGGCGGTGCGACCTTTACCGACAAGATCTGGGATGAAAACAGCGAAGGGGTCTTCAGCAATTATACTTATTACAATAAAGTCCTCGATTTGAGCACTTACGCCGGGCAGAGCAGCGTTGCCATCGGATTCCGCTATAACGGTTCCGACGGCGCCGAAGCTGCTATTGACCTGGTTACCGTCACCGACGATCCGCCGCCGGTTGGCCGTTGCTGCTTTGCCAGTGGAACCTCATGCAGCGACCTGAGCGAAGCAGACTGTTTTGGCTCCGGTGGTGAAAGCTGGGATGAGGGCCTCACTTGCGCCGGCGATCCGTGTCCCGTTGCCCAGCAGGGCGACAACTGCTCGGATCCGTTGCTGATCAGCCTCCCTTCCGAACTTCCTTATCTTGATAAGGATCAATATACCTGTGGCCGTACTAACGACTACGATGCTACCTGCCTGGGTCTCTATGACGGTGGTGAGGACATTGTTTACAAAATCAGTGTGGCCTCTGAAGTTACCGTCGACATCACTCTTGACCCACAGGGCACAACCTACACGGGCTTCGCGATTGATGATGCGACGTGCCCGCTTGATGCCGCCACTTGTGTCGCGCAGGCGACCAATTCAGGTTCCACACCTTACAGTATCACCAGCCTGACTCTCAGTCCTGGTGATTATTTCCTGATGGTCGATACCTGGCCGTCTCCGGATTGTATCCCGGCGTTCGATCTGACGATCAACGAAGCGGCTCCTCCGACTCCGGGTGACAACTGCGCGGCTCCCTTTGCGCTGACTCTCGGTTCTGGGGACCTGCCGTATACCGAGTCGGGCCTCTATAACTGTGGCCGTGGCGACAACTACAATGCCACCTGCCTGGGATCGTACGACGGCGGCGAAGACTTCGTGATGGAGTTGACCCTCACCGACGACGTGATGCTTGACATCACCCTCGATCCGAAGGGTACTACATGGAGTGGCTTTGCTCTTGACGATGTCTGCCCGCTTGACGCCGGCTCAGGCGACTGCATTGGCGTGGTAACGAGTTCTTCCGGCGATCCGAAGACGATGTATGGAGTCTCTCTCACAGCCGGTACTTACTACATCATGGTAGATACGTATCCGACCCCGACGTGTATTCCTGACTTCGACTTGACGTTCGCAATTGCGGCTCCTCCGCCGGACAACGACGACTGCGCTAACGCCACGCCGACAGGCGACGTTATCTCGCTTCCGTTCTCGACGGCGGCCGCCTCATTCGACGGCAGCGGTGACTGTCAGACCGCACCAAATGTCTGGTATGACTACACTGCTCCAATCGACGGCGCGGCTAGCTTCAGCCTGTGCGGCTCCAGCTACGACACCAAGATTGCCGTCTACGACGGTTGCGGTGGCACGCTGCTGGCCTGCAATGACGACTTCTGCAGTTTGCAGTCGCAGGCTACCGTTCCGATCACCATGGGCAGCCATTATTGGGTTGAAGTTGGTGGATACAGCAGCACTGTCGGCGACGGAGTACTCACAATCACTTCATTTGTTCCTCCGCCGAACGACAATTGCGAGGATGTGACGCCTGTGACCCTGACTGCCGGGGTTCCGGTTACATTCACCGGTGACAACACCAACGCCACCAACGAGTGCTCATCGCTGCTTGCCTCCGATGGCGAAACCTGGCATGCCTTCGAATTGACCGAGTGTTCCGATGTCACCATCGACTACTGCGGAACCTCGCCAGCATTCGGCAACGCCTGGATTGTTGTGATTACCGGCTGTCCGTGTGACAATCTGGTGTACTACACTGATTTCAACACGACAGATTGTGGTGATGGCAATGTCACTATCAATTTCGCGAGCCTTCCCGCGGGCGTGTACTACTATCCTGTCCTGAAGGATCCGGCCTACGGCGCCGTTGGCCCGTACACGATTCACGTCGTGTCCACACCGGTCACCGACTACTGCGCAGCGGACGGTGGCGGCTACGAATATATTTCGCAGGTCGATTTCCAGACCATCAGCAACGCTTCTGATGAAGACGGCTATGCGGATTATACCAACCTTTCAACTCCGATCGTCAAGGGTCAGAGCATTCCGCTTACAGTCACAAACGGCAGCGCCTATTCGACCGATGTCTGCAACGTTTGGGTTGACTGGAACCAGGATCAGTGCTTTAGTGCCGATGAGCAAGTCGGCTCGAGTTCCGGATACGGTCCCTATAGCTTCGCCGTGTCGCCGCCGATGGACGCTGCCTCCGGCAAGACGAGAATGCGTATCCGTATCTGCGATGGCTCCTTTGATCCCAACACGCCGTGTGGCTCGACGAGCTATGGCGAAGTTGAGGATTATAGCGTCGAGGTTCGCAACGACGAGCCTACGTGTACGATCAACCCGAATCCACAGTATCTGTACTTCCTGTTCGCCGTCGTACCGATCACGAATGAATTCCAGTTCGGTATGTTTGATGATGGCTATACTGCAGCAGATGTGGATATGTCGAGCGTGACCATAAATGGTCACCCGTTAGCCAGTATGACAGTCATGTCTGGTGTTCCCGGATTTATCGGAGACATCGTCTATGGCACGATGACTGCGAATACGTTCATTACAGATTACGGTTCTGCCTTCATCGGAACTACTGACGAAACCTTCGATCTTGAAGGTTCGATGACGGATGCGACACCGTTCAGCATGACGGGCCACTTCAAGTTGGCCGGTAAAATGCCCGGACCGATTGAACGCTACATCGAGCCCTACATTCCGGGCGAGGTCATCCTTCCGGGTGACTTTGACCTGACAGGTACGATTTCGATCGGCGATGCTGTCGCGCTCATCAACTACATCTTCGGTGGCGGTACCTCACCTGAGAACGTCATGATTGGAGATGTTGACTGCTCCGGCGGTGTTTCCATCGGAGACGCTGTTCGTTTGATCAACTACATCTTCGGTGGTGGCGCAGCACCTTGCGCCGCGCAGTAACTGAGATGTAAGACGGCCTTCCAATTCAGGAAGAGCTGTCAAGATCAGTGAATAGAGATAGATGCGGGAGTTTGCTCTTCGAAGGGCAGACTCCCGTGACTATGTGGACTAAGACTAACAACACGATTTAACACCGGATTTGACCTGCAACTCGACTGTTGCTTCTGTGGTATCTGCCCTGCTTAGACAAGACTGGAGTCGTGAGATCACTTACCGAATCCATTCCCGCCAAGCGAGTGAACCTGGATATCAAGAATCAGGTTAATGGTTGCGGCCCCCGGTGTGCTGGTTAGGCATCGCAATTCAAAGGTAGTCCATCAACTACTGTGGCTACCTGCTCACGCTGCTTGGCCAATTTTCCGCGGGAGTATTAAAGAAATGACAAAACTCTATCGATTCGCTCATCCCCACAGGGGGGCTCGGCGAAGCCGCATCCGGGGCACGTGGACCGCTCTCACGCTGGCATTCCTGGCGGTGCTGTTGCTTGTTTTGCCTGACCAATCTGTTGCTCAGCTGAGCAACGGCGGGCAACCGAAAAGCTTCAGCGAATCTGTCAGGAGTCAGGTGCAGGTTGTGCAAATGCCTGGAGTCGATGTGGAAGCGCTCAAGGCTGAGGACGCCCGGCAAAGCAAGGATGTTCCCTTCCGCTTTGGCGCTCCATTCGACGTAGATTATTCACTTACCAATTCGGGAACCTGGGATAACCTCCCTGACGGCGGTCGCCTCTGGCGCCTGAGCATCTACTCGCCGGGTGCCTACTCGATCAATCTGCTCTATTCTGACTATGAACTTCCTCAGGGAGCAGAGCTGTTCGTGTATAATCGTAATCACGACATGGTTATTGGCGCGTTTACATCTCGAAACAACAAATCCCATCACAAGATGGCTACCGGCCTGGTTAAAGGCGACTTTGTAACGGTCGAATACTACGAACCTGCCAAAGTTGCGTATGAAGGCCGGTTGACTATTTCGCGAGTCGTACATGCGTACCGCAACTTGTTCAATCCTGATGTCGCCAAGGACGTTCTCGATTTCGGCGAATCAGGCGCTTGTAACAACAACGTGATCTGCCCCGAGGGCGATCCGTGGCGCCAGGAAATCCGTTCGGTTGCCATGATCCTCACCGGCGGCGGTTTCCGCCTCTGTACCGGTTCCATGGTTAACAACGTACGCCAGGACCAGACACCGTATTTCCTTACGGCCAATCACTGTCTGGGTGGTTCTGACACCTGGATATTCATGTTCAAGTATGAAAGCCCGACCTGTACCCCAAGTCAGGACGGCCCAACCTATATGACTGTTCAGGGTTCGACCCTGCTGGCTAGTTCGTCAAATTCAGATTTCGGGTTGTTGCTGCTCAACGAGACTCCGCCTGATTCCTTCAATATCTATTACAATGGCTGGAATGCGGTGAACACGGCGTCAGACTCTGCTGTGGCAATCCATCACCCCTCTGCAGACGTAAAGAAGATAACCTTCGACTATGATGCTTACACTTCGACGGATTACCTTGGTACGACAGTTGACCCGAACGCCACGCATTGGCGCATCACTCAATGGGAGGACGGAACCACTGAGCCGGGCTCTTCGGGTTCTCCGCTGTTTGACAAGTATCATCATGTGATCGGTCAGCTACACGGCGGCTATGCTTCCTGCTCGAGTATTACCTCTGACTACTACGGCAAGTTCGCCATGTCCTGGAATGCGGGGAGCACTCCCTCTACCCGGATAAAAGACTGGCTCGATCCAGACAACACCGGCACAATGGTCTTAGACGGCTACGATCCGTTTGCCGGCGCGGTAATTACGACTACGCCGCTGGGGGATACCAAAGACTCGCTCAATCCTTATGAAGTATTGGCGACGATCGAATCCGACACCACACTCTGGGCTGACTCGCTTTTCCTCTATTGGAGAACGTCCATCACCTATACCCAGGTCATCCTTCAGCCCACCGGAAATCAGGACGAGTACAACGGCTTTATCCCGGCACAGTCGCCCGGTACTACCGTCGAGTACTACCTGGAAGCCCATGCGATGGGTGGCGATGCGGATACGACTGATGTCTTCAGTTTCCGCGTAATCGACTACGCCGTGAAACTCGACCCCGCATCGGCATCTAATTCCGGAGCGGTGGGGGATACCATTTGGTATGACTTCACCGTCACCAATGACGGCGTGTACAATGACGATTATTCGCTTTCATTGACCGGGGATATATGGCCGACCGTGATCTACGATGCGGCTGGAACCTCGGTGATTTCATCGACAGGCACTCTTACACCTGATGCGACCTTCGACTTCAAAGTGCGTGTAATTGTTCCCAACAGTGTCTATGGTCAAACCGATATGTCGACGCTTACCGCACAATCAAGTGCGGACGGTTCGACTTCTGCCAGTAGCTCGATTCAATCGATTTCTGCCGGCCAACCTCTCAACTTGCCCTTTGAGGAGACATTCCCTCTGACCAGTTTCAATGCTGCGAATTGGGTTATCACTTCGGGTACAACTATTGATGATGTCGGATTGAATGAGCCGAGTGCACCCTATTCCGCCAGGTTCAATGGCTCGCCCGACGGAGGTGATACGCTTGTTTCCCAGGCTGTCAACCTTGAAGTCACATCAGGAGTCAATCTCTCATACTACTATGAACAGACCGGTGGTGGAGAGTCGCCGGATGCCGGTGATGATCTGATTATTGAATACTTCAATGATCAGGGTCAATGGGTGGAATTGAATCGCCACCTGGGAGCGGATGCCGATATGACCCAGTATCAGCTGGTAACTATCGGACTTCCCGCTGACGCTTACCATTCAGCTTTCCGGCTGAGATTCCGCAACACGGCCACCACTGGTGTCAATGACGACTGGTTTGTCGATGACATTCGGCTTGATTACGGGCCTGAGATAGCGGTTGACCCGGGCAGCTTTAACGTCACGCTGTCACCAAATGACTCAACGACCGGCGCGATGGTCATCGCCAATAATGGTCCGGGCGGCTTGAACTATACTCTGTCGTTCATACCCGACCTGAGCAAGGATGCCACCGCTACCCTGTTCCAGCAGTTGCAGGCATCCGGCCGCGTCAATCCGGCGACATATGATCTGGTCGAGGATGGACAGGCACCACCTGACTTTAATCTGCCGAAAGGCGCCAACGATACGTTCCGTGGACCGGAGGTAGTCTATAACGCCGGCGGGCCGGACAGCTATGGCTACTACTGGCTGGACTCTGATGAGTCCGGAGGTCCCACCTATGGTTGGATTGATATAAGTACGACCGGGACCGATATCACCTCAGGGTTGACCGATGATAATTCCATTGGGCCATATCCTATCGGGTTCGGATTCCCGTACTACGATCAGGTCTATACGGAATTCTATGTTTCTTCGAACGGTTTCATCGGTTTTGGCCCGTCGACGAATTACAGCGAGTACAACAATACGTCGATGCCGGATCCGAGTGACCCGAACAATATCGTCGCCTGGTGTTGGGACGACCTGAATATACTGGACGCTGACAATCCCGGTGGGCAAGTGCTGTACCAGGTTGTCGGCGGTGATCTGGTAATCTCATTCCTTAATTACCCTGAATACGATAACAGCACGAATCCGGGTGATGTGATTACTGCCCAGATAATTCTCAGCCCCAACGGTAATATCCGACTTCAGTATCAGGCGATGGGAGCAGGCTTCGACCTGACCGGCAACACCATCGGCATTGAAAACGTTGACGGCTCGATTGGTCTGCAGGTATCACAGAATACCAGCTACATTCACCCGAATCTGGCAGTGGTCTTCGTCAAGCCGACACAATGGATCGAATTCTCATGGCTTGTCGGCGCTGTTGCGTCGGGTGAGGCTGACACCGTGGGAATGCTCTTCACCAGTGCCGAAGTAGACACCGGAGTTCATAAGGCGAACATCATTGTCAGTTCTAATGATCCGCGCCCGGGCTACACGGAGTTGACCCTGCCTGCCAAGATGACGGTACTGTCAGGGCCTCCTCCATACGTGTGCGGAGATGCCAATGGCGATGATGCGGTGGCAATATCCGATGTCGTCTACATAATTACTTACATCTTTGGAGGCGGACCGGCTCCTGATCCACTGGAATCCGCAGACGCCAATTGCGATGGATCGATTTCCGTCGCCGACGGTGTTTATGTGATCAACTACATCTTTGGTGGTGGACCAGTGCCGTGCGCGAGTTGTAAGTAGCTGCTCTGCAGTTTCAAGAGACTAGTACTTTCGCTTTGCCGTTCAAGGCAAATCGATAGAGTGAGACCCCTGCGCGAATTCATTTATTTGCGCAGGGGTCCTCTATTTGAAGTCAAAGACATCAATGTCGCTTTCACGGCGGTATCGTTAGCCTGTGGGAGGATGGAATTGGGGAAAGGTCTGAAGCTTCGATATTTTCTGGATACTATCTAGATATTGTCCTAGATATTGTCGTCGGCCCAGGCTATCAGACGAAATTCATGGGGTAGCACCAGGTCGCGTTTGCTGGGGATTACGCGCACCGAATAGCCCAGGCGGCCGCTCACGCTCATCGGGGCTTCACAGCGATAGAGCAACACACCTTTCTGGCCACTTTCGCCCGCCGTCATTTCGTACGATCGAGCATCGGCAATTTCACCGCGCTGCGACAAGCGTCCGACATATAGCTCTACCCGGATGTCGCTCGGCTCAAATTCGCCGACAAATACCTTCGCTTCGACTGATACCGTCTCATCAACCTTGATTTTTCCACGGGTTTCGCTTTTAACGTCGATGATCCTGATGTCCGACCATTTATCTACCAATCTTTTGTGCCAGGCGGTAAGCTGTTTCAGCTTGGTGAAGTCATCTTGTTGAAGCTCATCGTAGTGCCGCAATCCCTCAATGTAGAATTTGTCGGCGTACTGCTGTACCATCCGATTTGAGTTGAATTGCGGGCTTAGCTTGCGGATAGAAGCTTTCATCTTCTCTACCCACTGTCGGGGAATGCCGTCCTCGCGGCGATCGTAAAAAGTGGGAGCTACTTCTTTTTCCAGCAGGTCGTACAGCGCGTTCGCTTCAACTTCATCCTGATAATCAAGATTATCGTACTCCTCGCCCGAGCCGATCGCCCAGCCAACGTCAGGGCTATACCCTTCGCACCACCAGCCATCAAGAATACTTAGATTGAGGGCTCCGTTGAAAACTGCCTTCATGCCTGAGGTTCCCGACGCTTCCAGTGGCCGGCGCGGCGTGTTGAGCCACACGTCTACCCCCTGGACAAGATAACGTGCAGTCGAAGTGTCATAGTTCTCGATGAAAACGATCTTATCGCGCAATTCCGGATCACGTGCTGCATGAACGATCGACTTGATCAATTCCTTGCCCAGGTTGTCACGAGGGTGGGCCTTGCCTGCGTAGATGATCTGAATGGGCCGTTCGGAGCGGTTGATGATCGCTTTCAATCTGCGAATGTCGTGGAAAAGCAGGCTGCCGCGTTTATAGGCGGCAAAACGACGCGCAAAACCGATGGTCAGATACTCCGGATTCAGTACTTCCGAGATCCTCTTTATCTCGCCCGGCGTCGCCCCACGTCTTTGGTACTGAGCTTTCAACTGCCGGCGCACATAGGCGATCAGCTTCTCTCGACGAGTCTCGTGTGCTTTCCAAAGTTCGTTATCAAGGATATCCTCGACGCTTTCCCAGACTTTGTGATTGGCAGGTTCCTTCATCCATTCCAAG
>Ga0315540_10000898_pt1 | contig 17009 bp, 11 predicted proteins | sample SalMarSW160110MG_FD_203677 | JGI IMG/M metagenome (GOLD analysis project Ga0315540, IMG submission 203677) | Salt marsh sediment microbial communities from the Plum Island Ecosystem LTER, Massachusetts, United States - Salt Marsh Sediment SW1601-10 ...
GCTCCTTCAGCCACTTGGCCGCATCGGCCACGGCATTGGCATCGGCGCCCACCTGCTCGTAGGTGTCGGGGTGCATGAAATGCCAGAATTCGCCGTCGTTGTAAAGATACTGCATGTCGGTTTCCATAACGTCGGCGCCTTCGACCGAGTCGCCCGACTTGAAGGTCCGCTCGATAACGCGACCGGTCTTGAGGTTGCGGATTTTGACGCGATTGAACGCCTGCCCCTTGCCGGGCTTCACAAACTCGTTTTCAATGATGGAACAAGGGTCGCCGTCGAGCATGATCTTGAGACCGCCCTTGAATTCACTTGTACTGTAGGTCGCCATTGAGCACCCTTACTAACTGACTGGACAGATGTGCAGCATGCACGCTGGATAAAGATGCGCATCATACCGGGAACCGAAGGTCTGCAACAGCCGCCCCTGTGGCAAACCCTGTTATCACAAGCGATTACCGAACCCGAAGAGCTGCTGCGCGAACTCGGCCTGCCGCTCGACCTGCTGCCGGGCAGCCTCAAAGCCGGCCGGGCGTTCCGCATGCGGGTGCCGCGCGGCTTCGTCGCACGCATGCGCCACGGCGACCCGCTCGACCCGTTGCTGCGCCAGGTGTTGCCGCTCGGCGCCGAACTGGACGAGGTCGCAGGCTTCAGCCGCGACCCGCTCGACGAGCTCGAGGCCATGCCGGTGCCCGGTGTGCTGCACAAATACCAGGGCCGGGTGTTGCTCACCAGCACCGGTGCCTGCGCGGTGCACTGCCGCTACTGCTTTCGCCGCCACTACCCCTACCATGACGCCAACCCCCACCGGGAACCGTTGCAGACACTGGATTACCTGCGTCGCCGAACCGAAATCAGCGAGGTCATCCTCAGCGGCGGCGATCCGCTGACACTTGGGGACAGCAAGCTCAAACAGCTGGTAGAGGCGCTGCAGACGATACCCCACCTCCACCGGCTGCGAATCCACAGCCGGGTACCGGTTGTGCTGCCCGAGCGCGTCGACAGTGGCCTGCTGGCGTGGCTGCAGGCCACCCGGTTGCAGGTGGTGCTGGTAATCCACAGCAATCACGCCAACGAGATCGACGCAACCGTCGCGGCGGCGATGCAGCGACTGCGAACCTGCGGGATCACCCTGCTGAATCAGTCCGTGCTGCTGCGAGGTGTCAACGACCGGGCTGAAAGCCTCGCGGCGCTGAGCGAGCACCTGTTCGCCGCCGGGGTCCTGCCCTATTACCTCCACCAGCTCGACCCGGTACAGGGGGCGGCGCACTTCGCCGTCCCTGACACAACAGCAAAAACTATTATTGCTCAACTACTTGAGATGGTTCCCGGCTATCTCTGCCCGACACTGGTGAGAGAGGAGGCAGGGCATAAATCCAAGACACCGGTTTAACTGGTGCTTTTTTATGCTATTGTCTACTGGACAGGCCCCTATAACTAACAATGCGAGGCAGCCTGGTCACCCGATAATAAGAAGACGCTAACGTCCCTCTGCCATTCAGTATTCGCCTCACAGGACGATAGCCCCATCGGGATGCAGGGAAGGCTTGACCACGGCCGGGAACCGCCCTGCCAAAGCGATAACCAGTGGACGAGACACCCATGCAACTTTCGGTACCCAATCGGACTCCCCCCAGGAACGGTTCATTCGACAGCAGACCGGCCAGTGTCAAAACCTGGATCGAAGCTCTGCCGATGGCCAACCTCGGTGAAACCACCCGGCTGCTGTTTGCCGCGATCAACGAACTTAACCACCAGGATATACCTGCACAGCAGCGCTTCAAGACGCTGGAAATGCTTTACAAACCGGTTGTCTACGTAACCGAGCGCATGAAAAAGCATTTCGTTGGACAGGCGCTGCCGCTGGCCGTGAAGAACCTGAAAATCGCCCACCTGTCGCGGGAAATGAATCACGGGCTGGCCACCGGCTACAAGGTGCTGGTCATGGAGCAGATCGCCGGTATTGGCCGCAAGGACAAGAAACTGCTGATAACGGCCATTCACCGCGCACTGACCCAGCTTAGCCTGGTACTGCTGAAAGCCTACCAGGTCTACGAACCCTACCCGGATTCGGTCTGGCTGGAATTGCATTCGCTGTACCGCTATGCGGAAAACAACAACCTTCACCGCACCAGGGTCTACAAGGACGAGCACGGCGAGCGCGGACCTTCAACTGTCACCGATGTCTACAAGCAGATCCTCCTGCTGGCGCTGGCCTGCCCCCACCGTATGCGTCACGGGGAAGCCGAGAGCGTTTATACCGCACTCAAGGAGTGGGCGCCGCTCAGCGAGTTGCAGGCCTTCGAGGGTTCGTCGGATGCACTGTTTTCCGTCAACCTGGACAGCGACCTGCCGCCGAGCTACCTGGTGATGCGCGACGCCAACGAGAACTGCAATAGCAGCCGGGTGCTGCACACGCGCCGTCTGGCACAGCGCGTGCGCCAGGCGCTCGCCGAAAAAGCCGACGCCGATCCGAAAATCATGCCGGGCTCACTGCGCAAGAGCACCCTGCGACGCCTGATGCTGACCTGGGGCGTGATGCCCAAGCGGCGCTTCTCGCGGGTCAAGGATCACTCGCAGGTGGTCGTGGCGATGGGCCTGAGCTCGATCCACTATTTCGTCAGTGGCGAAGTCGCATTCAACGGCGCCTCGGTGGACCAGGAGTGCTACTCGGAGTTGGGAGCCATACCGGAGTTGCACTACCGCGAACCGGCCCGCTTCGGCGCCCGCATGACCCGCGACGAGGCCGGCAAGGTCCCCGATATGTGGGATATGAACTACCGCATCGAGGGCGACCCGGAACCGTCTAATACCGAAGTCGCTGTGGCGCGCGCGGCCGCAGGTGTGAGTATCGACACCTCTCATTGCGCGCAAAACTGGAAAATGGTCAATGTCAGCGCCGGCGGCTACTGCATGCTGTGGGATAACCCGGACACGACCCGCGCGCAGGTGGGAGAACTGCTGGGCCTGCGCGAGGAAGCCGACCCGGACACCTTCCACTGGCGCCTGGGCGTTATCCGCTGGCTGAAATACGAGCAAAAGCGCGGCCTGGAACTGGGTGTGCAGATGCTGTCGCCGGGCGCGGTCGCCATCGCCGCGCGGCCGGACAAGGGCCGCAACCGCGACGAGGATTATACGCGCGGCCTGCTGTTGCCCGAGATCGCCTCCATTCAACAGCGCGCCAGCCTGCTGCTGCCGTGTCCGCCATTCAAGGTGGGCGACACTGCAGTCGCGAACTGTCACGGCAAGGAGGTGCGCGTGAAGCTGACCGAACTGGTCGAGAACACCGGTTCTTTTGCCCAGTTCCAGTTCGAGTCGCTGGGTGAAATCGCCTCGCCGCGCCACCCCGTCAAGCCGGGCGGCAAACCCAGGCCCAAAGACTTCGACGATGTCTGGGATCTGCTCTAGCTAACCGGTACCCGGAAAATCCCCGCGACCGCGGGGATTTTTTTCCTGCGCGCGAGGCTCAGAACAGGGCCTTGAAGATATCCGGGTATTCGACTTCGCCGCCGCCGGCCAGGGCACCGTCGACCAGCTCCATGGCCAGCAGCGCATCGTCCGGAATCGCCAGGTTGCAGCTGACACCCCAGTCGGCCGCAGGTTTAAAGCCGAAACGCTGGTAGTACTCGGGGTGCCCGGCCACCACGATGGCCTCGTAGCACAGGGGCTTGGCGCGCGCCACGGCTGCGTCAATCAGTTCGGAACCGATACCGCGGTGCGACTGCGACGGCACCACCGACATAGGCCCCAGCGCCAGTATTTCCTTCTTTTTGTCGCCCGATTTGAGCTGTACCCTGGACAACACCACGTGCCCGACTATACGTCCGTTCAGTTCCGCCACCAGGGACAGGTCGGGAATGAATCCCGCCGATTTCCTCAAATCGCCGACCAGTTGCGCCTCGGCTTCGCCCTGAAAAGCGCTCAGGTTAACCACGTCAATAGCATTGAAATCGTCGCCCACCTCGGCGCGAACCTTGATTTGCTGCATACCCTTCCCCGGCTGTTGGCTGAACCCTGCTGATGGGCTGCATGCTAACAAGAAATTTTTGCAGGGAAAAGCAGTTAGCGCTGCCGGTACCGATATGAGGCAAGCCGTCCCGGGGGTAAAGATCTGAACTTCGCCGGCCGACATACTTAGAGCGCGCTGCCGAACCCGGATTCGGCGAATGGAAATTACTCTGGAGATACACCGTAAATGGAACAGGATCACACGCTGCGCCTGCTGGTTGTCGAAGAATCACGCAATGACGCCGAAGCACTGGCGAATATCCTGCGCAACGCGGGCCAGGCCTCGCGCCTGAGCTACGCACAGGATGCGCCGAGCCTGGACAAGGCACTCGACCAGCAAAAGCCGGACCTTATCCTGTGTGCGATGGGCCTTGAGCCGATCAGCCTGCCCGACGTCGTCCAGGTACTTGCCCAGCGCGGGCTGCAGATCCCGCTGATCGCCATCGGCGAGTCCGGCGACGAGGCCGACATCATCGAAGCGATGCGCCAGGGCGCCAATGACCTGTGCTCCTATGACCAGCCGGAACACCTGCAACTGGTGGTCAGGCGCGAACTGTCGCAACTGAAGACCAGCGAGAGCGCACAGAACTTCGAACTGAAATTCCACGAGAGCGAAAAGCGTGCGCGCATGCTCATGGAGAGCTCGCGCGACGCCATCGCCTACGTGCACGAAGGCATGCACATCTTCGCCAACTCCTCCTACCTGGAAATGTTCGGCTTCGACGCGCTGGACGAAATCGAGGGTACCCCCATACTCGACATGGTGGGCCCCGATGACCATGCGGAGTTCAAGGATTTCCTGCGCAACTTCGGCAAGGACGGCGCCGGCGAGGGCAAACTGGAAACCCACGGCATGCTCCCTGACGGCAAGATCTTCGATGCGGTCATGGAACTGACCTCGGCAAGCATCGATGGCGAACCCTGTACCCAGATCATCATCCGCAACCAGCTCACCAACAACAAGGAGCTGGAACAGAAGCTCAAATTCCTCAGCAAGCAGGATGTGCTCACCGGCCTGTTCAATCGCCAGTATTACATGGAAGAACTGGAACTGGCGGTGACAAACGCCATCAGCGGCACGGAAAGCGCGGCCGTCATGTATCTGCTGCTGGATAACTTCAAGGACATCAAGGACAGCGTAGGTATCGCCGCGGCCGACCTGGTCACCAGCGACATTGCCGAACTGGTGCGCAAGCACACCGACGAAAAAGACATCGTCGCGCGCTTTGGCGACCACTCGTTTACGGTGCTGCGCAAGGACTGCGACGCCGACGGCATCGAGGCGCTCGGCGAGCAGCTGCGCAAGGCGGTCGAGGAGCATATCGCCAATATCGATGACCAGTCGCTGACCACCACCTGCAGTATCGGCATGAGCATTGTCGCAGAAAGCACGCCGTCGGCGCACGAAGTGATATCCCGCGCCGACCTGGCCTGCGAAGTAGCGCGTTCTTCAGGCGGCAACCGCTGCCACCTGCACAATCCGGTCGTGGACGAAAAAATCGGCAAGGAACGCGACCAGCAGGTCCACGCGCTCATCAAGGAGGCACTGGAGCAGGATCAGCTGCAGCTGCTCTACCAGCCTATTGTCAGCCTGCAGGGTGATGCGGCGGAAAAATACGAAGTGCTGCTGCGCATGCTGAATGAAGAAAACGAATACATACTGCCGAGCCAGTTCCTGCCGATTGCCGAACAGACCGGTCAGCTCGGCGAAATCGACCGCTGGATTATCAGTCACGCCATCAGCCGGCTGGCCGAACACCGTGCGGGGGGCGCCAACACACAATTCTTCATCAAGCTATCGGCAGCGACCCTGCTCGACGCCGAACTGGCGCAGTTCATCAATGACTGCATCAAGGCGGCGCGCCTGCCGGGCGACGCGCTCACCTTCGAGATCGCGGAAAAACATGCCTCGCAGCACCTGAAACACGCCAAGACGCTGGTCAAGAACCTTCAGGAACTGCATTGCAAGACAGCCCTGGAGCACTTCGGCGCCGGACCCAATTCCTTCCAGCTGCTGAAACACCTGCCAGTGGACTTTTTGAAGATCGACGGCTCGTTCGTCCATAACCTCGCCAGCGACAACGACAACCAGGCCATGGTCAGGTCCATTCTCGACACCGCCAGCTCGATGAACAAGAAATGTATCGCCGAATACGTGCAGGACGCGCACAGCCTGGCGGTGCTCTGGCAGAGCGGTATTCACTTCATCCAGGGCAATTTTCTGCAGGAGCCCAGCGAAGCACTCGAATACGATTTCTCCGGCGAAATCGCCTGACCAGACCTCAGTCGAGCACGTGGGAAATCAGGCCGTCGGCGAGCTTGGGCTCGAACCAGGTCGACTTGGGCGGCATGACTTCATTGGCGTCGGCCACCGCCATCAGATCTTCCATGCTGGTGGGAAACATCGAAAAGGCCACGGCCATCTCGCCGCTGTCGACGCGCTTTTCCAGCTCACCCAGACCACGGATACCGCCGACAAAGTCGATGCGCGGGTCGCTGCGCGGGTCGTGGATGCCCAGCAGCGGTTCCAGCAGGCTGCTGGCCAGCAGGCTGACGTCGAGACGACCGACCGGGTCGGCCGGAATACGCCCGGCGTGAATCTTCAGGTGGTACCAATGCCCGCCCAGGTACATACCGAATTCGCCGGGCCCGGCCGGTGACACCGCACTGTCCTGTTCGCTGACATCGAAGTCGGCTCCGAGCTTTTCCAGCAGCGCCTGTTTCGACAGGCCGTTGAGATCCTTGACCACCCGGTTGTAGTCGAGAATCTTCATCTGGTTGTGCGGAAAGATGACCGACAGGAAGTAACTGCTCATGGCCTCCGGTCCGCGGTTCAGCGCCGCGGCGACTCGCGATGCCGCTGCCGAGCGGTGGTGCCCGTCGGCAATGTAGATTGCCGGCATGGCGTCGAACGCCGCTGTCAGCCGGTCGATGACCGCAGCATCGTCGACGACCCAGAAGGTGTGACCGATGCCATCGTCGGCCATGAGGTCGTATTCCGGAGGCGCCGAAGTCGCCGATGCGATCAGCCGGTCGACATCCGGCTGTGACTTGTACGCCAGCAACACCGGCCCCGTCTGCGCATTGAGCGCCTCGATCTGACGCACCCTGTCGTCTTCCTTGGCGGGGCGCGTAAACTCGTGTTTGCGGATACGGTTGGCGTCATACGCAGCCACCGATGCGACCGCCACCAGACCGGTCTGGACATGCTCTCCCATCCTCAGGCGATACACGTAGTAAGCGGGTTGCGGGTTGCGCTTGAGTACGCCCGCGTCCAGCATCTTCTGCAGGTTCTCGGCCGCCTTCGCATACACCGGGGCGGCGTACGGGTCGGTGCCTTCGGGCAGGTCGATCTCGGCCTTGGAGATATGCAGAAAACTCCACGGCCGGCCGGCGGCGCGCTGACGGGCTTCCTCGCTGTTGAGCACATCGTAAGGGGGTGCAACCACGTCTTCGGCGTGCACGGGAACCGGCCGCAGACCGGCAAAAGGACGTATCAGGGACATAATGCAATTCCTGGGCAAAATTCGAGAGGCGGTATTCTAACCGCCGACGCAGACACCTGCACTGTCTATACTTTGGCTGAGGACTGTGAGCAGGAGGCAAGCCTATGGCTGAATCAGCCACACAGCTGCAAGTCGACGAATACGGGCTGCTGATCAACCCGGCCGACTGGACCCCGGAACTGGCGCAGGATCTGGCCGAGCACGCCGGCGTCGGGCCGCTGACCGAACGCCACTGGGCGTTCCTGCGGGCACTGCGAGAGTACTACGGGAAGTTCCACGCCCCGCCACCGTCACACAAAATCTGCCGCGACCTGCAGTTGCCCGATCACGCCGGCTCCGATCTGTTCACAACCTGCCTGACAGCATGGCGTATTGCGGGCCTTCCCGACCCCGGTGAAGAGGCCAAGGCCTACCTGTCGGCCGAGTGAGCCGAGCGGCAGGCCCGGCTTCAGGCCCCGGCCTGCTGAAGCGCGGCGATGCGCTCTTGCAGCGGCGGGTGTGACATAAACAGGCGCTTGATGCCGTCAGCGCCGCCGGATATACCGAAAGCGGCCAGCTGATCGGGCAGTGCCGCCTGGCTGCCCGTCTGCAGGCGCCTGAGCGCGCCGATCATCTTCTCGCGACCCGCCAGGCTGGCGCCACCGGCGTCGGCGCGAAACTCGCGCTGGCGCGAGAACCACATGACGATCATGCTGGCGAGAATACCCAGCACCACCTGGGCAATGATGGTGGTGATCCAGAACGCCGGCCCGTGGCCGCGTTCGACTTTGAACACCGCGCGGTCAACCACGTGACCGATCACGCGCGAAAGGAAAATGACAAAGGTGTTCACCACACCCTGTATCAGGGCCAGCGTGACCATGTCACCGTTGGCGACGTGGGTGATTTCGTGCCCCAGCACCGCCTCCACCTCGTCGCGCTGCATGCTGCGCAACAATCCGGTGCTAACCGCCACGAGGGCATTGTTACGGCTCATGCCGGTGGCAAAGGCGTTCATATCGGGCGAATCGTAGATGGCGACTTCCGGCATGCCGATCCCTGCCGCCTGCGCCTGCCTGGAAACCAGATCGACCAGCCAGGCTTCGGCCTCGTTGCGCGGCTTGGTGATTACCTCGGCGCCGGTCATGCGCTTGGCGGTCCACTTGGAAATCGCCAGGGAAATGAATGAGCCGCCCATACCGAACACCGCCGAGAAGATCAGCAGCGCACGCAGATCCAGGTTCACACCCTGCTGATCGAGAATGCGATCGACGCCCAGTATGCTGAGCGTGATACTCAACACCACCAGGATGGCGATGTTGGTCGCGAGAAATAAAAACACACGTTTCATCGGTAAATGCACTCCACTCGGGCCACCGTTTCCCTATGTGGCGGCCTGCACGCCGGCTTTCAAGGTCTACTCGGTAGACAAACGGTCAACCCGTTGCAGGCCGCGCGGTAACTTACTGCCTTTACGACCGCGGTCGCCGGTATAGGTTTCAAGATCCGATGGCTTCAATGTCAGGTGGCGTTTACCCGCGTGTATCACCAGGCTGCCGCCCGCGGGGACGCTGGCGATGCCCACCAGGTATTCTTCGCGACTTGCGAGCTTCTTGCTGCTGACATTCTGGATCTTGATGCCTTTGCCACGGTTCAGGCGCGGCACCTCGGCGGCCGGGATGACCAGCATCTGACCCTGCAGATTGACTGCGGCCACCTGGTCGCTTTGCGCGTCGCTCACCGGCGCGGGCGGCAGCACCTGGGCGTGTTTGGGCAGCGACAGCACCGACTTGCCGCTGCGCGTGCGCGCCATCATGTCACCCAGCCGCGCGATGAAACCGTAGCCCGCGTCGCTCGCCAGCAGGTAGAGGCGTTCGGGGTCGCCCGCCATCACCCCCACGAAGCGGGCGCCGTCCGGCGGGTTGAAACGACCGGTCAACGGCTCGCCCTGGCCGCGGGCTGACGGCAGGCTGTGCGCCGACAGGGTGTAGGCACGCCCGGTCGAGTCGAGGAACACCACCTGCTGGTTGCTGCGCCCAAAGGCCGCAGCGTGGAAACCGTCACCCGCCTTGTAGCTCAGGCTGGCGGGATCGACGTCGTGCCCGCGGGCGGCGCGCACCCAGCCCTGTTCGGACAACACAATGGTCACCGGCTCGCTCGGGATCAGGGCGGTTTCGTCGAGCGCCTGCGCCGCCTCGCGCTCCACCAGCAGCGAACGGCGGTCGTCACCGTAAGTCTCGGTATCGGTCTTGATTTCCTGTTTGACCAGGGTGCGCAGGCGCTGCTTCGACGACAGTGTCTTCTGCAGGGCATCGCGCTCTTCGCTGAGGTCTTCCTGCTCGCCACGGATTTTCATTTCCTCGAGCCTGGCGAGGTGGCGCAACTTCAGGTCGAGGATGGCATCGGCCTGCCGGTCGCTGAGCTTGAAGCGCTTCATCAACACCGGCTTGGGTTCGTCCTCGCGGCGGATGATGGCGATCACCTCGTCGATATTCAGGTAGGCGATCAGCAGCCCGTCGAGTATGTGCAGACGCTCCAGCACCTTGTCGAGCCGGTATTGCAGGCGTCGCGTCACCGTACCGATACGGAACTCCAGCCATTCCTTGAGCAGACTGCGCAGGTCCTTGACCGCGGGCCGGCCGTCCAGGCCGATCATGTTCATGTTGATACGGTAGCTGCGTTCCAGGTCGGTGGTGGCAAACAGGTGCGACATCAGCGCCTCTGCATCGATGCGCCCGGAACGCGGCACGATCACCAGTCGGGTAGGGTTTTCGTGATCGGACTCGTCGCGCAGGTCGGCGACCATCGGCAGTTTTTTGGCCGCCATCTGGCCGGCGATCTGCTCCAGCACCTTGTTGCCCGAGACCTGGTACGGCAGCTCCGTCACGATGATATCGCCGTTTTCCTTCTCGTAACGGGCGCGGATGCGCACGCTGCCGCCGCCCGTGCGGTAGGCGGCCAGCAGATCGCTGCGCGGCGTGATGATCTCCCCGCCAGTGGGAAAATCGGGGCCCTGGATGTGCTCGCACAGCGCTTCAACATCGGCCTTGGGATTTTCCAGCAGGTGCACCGCAGCGGCGGATACCTCCTTGAGGTTGTGCGGCGGGATATCGGTAGCCATGCCCACCGCGATGCCGGTGGCGCCATTGAGCAACACCGCCGGCAGGCGTGCAGGCAACAGGGTCGGCTCTTTCAGCGTGCCGTCGAAGTTCGCCGTCCAGTCGACCGTGCCCGCGCCCAGCTCGGCAAGCAGCACCTCGGAAAACGGCGCCAGCCGCGCCTCCGTATAGCGCATGGCGGCGAACGACTTGGGGTCGTCCGGCGAACCCCAGTTGCCCTGGCCGTCGATCAGCGGATAACGGAAGGAGAATCCCTGGGCCATGTGCACCATGGCTTCGTAGCAGGCCGAATCGCCGTGCGGGTGAAACTTGCCCAGTACGTCGCCGACGGTACGCGCCGACTTCTTGAACTTGGCCCGGGCCGACAGGCCCAGTTCCGACATGGCGTAAACGATGCGCCGCTGGACCGGCTTTAAACCATCGCCGATGTGCGGCAGGGCGCGATCGAGAATGACGTACATGGAGTAGTCCAGGTAGGCTTTCTCGGTAAACGCGTGCAGTGGGAGTTGTTCGATATTTTCCAGGGTCGTGTCGGTGCTCATGCCGGGTCCGTTGCGATGGCTGTAACGGGGGCCATTCTAGCGGCAAACGCCGGACGGGGAACACGGTTTTCTTCATCGGCGGGTATTCAGCGGCGCTTGACCCCGGCCTGCCGGACCCCTGACGCCAGGCGCCCGCGGAGCTCGAGCCTGCCCCGTCTGCTTTAACAGCGGGCCGGCAGAAACCGCGTCAACCGACGCCGTCGCTCGCCGTACGCAGCGCCAGCCACTCCGGGGTGATGTCCACCATCTCCGCGCAGGCCACCAGCGAATGCACCAGGTCCGAAAGCTTGATGGCGCGGTGCTTGGACTGACCGCGCACCGACTCGATCATCTTGTCCAGCGCCTTGTCGTCGAGCGGCTGGGCGAATGTCGCCATGAGTTTGATGCAACGCCAGTCTGCATACCCGGGCAGGCGTGCGAGAAAGGCTTCGCGACGCTCAGCCGTGGTGAAATCCAGCTCGCTCGCGGCATGAATGAAGGTCTCGCCGGTGACCTCGTCGAGCTCGCGGTAGACGTACAACTCCAGTTCGAAGGGCGAGGGAGTGTCCGCCGCGTCGCGGTTTTGCCGCAGCAGGATCTGTACCGCGTCGTAGAGTGCCGCCACCACACGCGGCTCGTTGAGACAGCGGAAGTCCAGTCCCTCGCCGGTGGTGAAAAACTGCGGTAGGGGACCACCGGCTTCAGGCACACCCACGAACTGCAGGTGAGCGCCACCCTCGTCGCTGCGCCCGATAAAAAACGGCACGCCCGGAAGGTTGGTCGCCAGCAGCGCCTCGTAGACCCGTGAGGCCGTGGCACCCCAGATATCACCGATGTCCACACCCAGCTTGTGCTCGTTTTTGGTGATCAGTTCGACGAAGAACTCCTTGAGTCCTTCGCGCTTGCCACCCAGCACGCGCTCCAGCATCAGCTCGGTGGCTTTGTCCTGATCGCGGGTCGCGACCACGCGGTAGGGAATGTCCATGAGATTCGTCGATGACTTCTTCTGCTGCAGCGACACCAGGCCGACCTTGACGGTCACGCCTTTTCTGACGTCGGTTTTTTCGTCCAGCAGGATACGCATGCCGCGCGTGGAGATATCCCGGCTCATCCCCTGAAGCGTTTGTTCGCCGATCCGCACGTCGACCCGGGTCTCGGCCAGGTAGCGGTCCTCGCGGCGCCGCTCAACATAACCGAAGCGGATCAACTCCGGTTGCAGGTACTCCGCGGGCAGCGACAGCTTCTCCAGGACTTTGTCGCCGGCAAGACTGCGCCGCTCGCCGCCGACCCAAACGGCGCCGTCGCTGTCAGCCTGCACAGCAGCGCCCAGGTATCGCCTGAAATCCTGAGTGACATCGACCATGTGGCCGACCAGACGCAGACGTTTGAGCCGCGCGCGCAACTCGACCATCTGTGTCTCGGATTTGTACTGCAGTCGCTGCGACACTTCTTCGATTTTCTTCTCCGCAACCGCCAGTGCCGGTACCGCACCGACATAGACCTTGACAATACAGTAGTCGGACTGCTGCAGAACATGCGCGACAAAGCTATGGAATTGCTGCGCCGACCCGGCCTCGATATCCGCCATGGAGTGAATGCGCATGCACTGATCCTGCTCTCCGCGCTGGCGGTACATCGCCAGCACACAGGCCCCGCCGCCGTCCAGCTGCTGCAGCCGCTGCGGCAGGCACAAAGGCGTGAAATTGTAGTTATCCTCATCGGTACAGAAAAAGCGCGCGAGGTGCGCGTTGCCCTCACTCATGGCCACCGCCTGCACGCGCAGATCCCCGTTGTCCGTCTGTTCAACGAACAACGGGATCTGCGTCGCACTCTGCGCATAACCGCGCTCGTACACCCAGCTGAGTATCGACTGGTATTCGTCTTCCACGTCCAGTTTGTACTTGCGTTGATGCTGTTCGACCAGGCCTTCGACCAGCTGCGAGAACCCGGCCGGTTTTTCCAGATCCGGCCGTTTAAGACACAACACGGTTTCGGTTTCACGCGGCTCGATTTTAGCGACTCGGTAGACAACGCGCTCGCTGGTCGCCTGGGGATCGCCCGGCACCAGTCCGCGAAAGCGCGCCTGCACATCCTGGCCGACACGGAAGCCCGTCAGACCCTTGACGTGCAGACGGATACCATTGACGGAAAGATCACGCGTAACGCCGTGTGTGCGGATATTGCCGCGCTCCAGGGTCACCGAACAGGCATACAGCAGGCGCGGGTGGGTGCGTTTGCGAAAGTAACCCAGGGGCAGTTGCTCGGGGTTGTCCACCGGCGCGAGCGCAGTCGCAACGGCGGCCGCCTGCCCCTCACCGCCGGCGGCCAATTCAAGCGCCGCAGCGCGTATGCGCTCCAGGCGGCGCCGCTCGATTTCCTCGCGGCGGCGTTCCTCCGCGGCCCGCGCGGCCGCCTGCGCCTGGAGAGTGTGGGTCCCGCCCATGATGGCCTCGAAGGTGCCCACGGTATAAACGCCGTTATTGTTCTGCAGGCCCCGCTCGAACAGTTGGAAGGACACATCGTCGAGGTAGTGGATACGGTCGTTGAAGGCGTAGCGCCGGCACTCGCCGGCCACCCGCCCGCGCATGTCGATGGTCTGAAAACAGGGGCGCGTCAGGCGCGATTCTTCCATCCGCTCGAGAAAGCGGCCGGTATCCGAGTTCTCGACCACGACTTCGGTGACCAGCTCCTTGCTGTCGGAACTGGTCCCCGCGCGCTTGAAATGTTTGACGACGATTTCGCCCATAGTCCCTGCAGCGATGCGGCCACCGCACACCTTCGGCGGTGGTGGCAAACTGTCCTATTATCAATAGCTTAAAACCGTCCAGCAAAGTGCCTGGGCGATCAGTCTAGATATCGGCCAGATTGCCTTTTTTCTCCAGCCAGGAACGCCGGTCGGCGGAGCGGGTTTTGGCCAGCAGCAGGTCGAGGGTCTGATGGCTGTCGTCACCGGCAGCCAGGGTCAGCTGCACCAGCCGGCGGGTGTCGGGATCGATGGTGGTCTCGCGCAGTTGCAGGGGGTTCATTTCGCCCAACCCCTTGAAACGCTGCACGTTGACCTTGCCCTTGATGTGCTCGGCGGCGATCCGGTCCAGGATGCCCTGGCGCTCGCCGTCGTCGAGGGCGTAGAACACCTGTTTGCCAACATCGATACGATACAGCGGCGGCATGGCGACATACACGTGGCCGGCCTCCACCAGGGGCTGGAAGTGGCGCAGGAACAGCGCGCACAGCAGGGTGGCGATATGCGCGCCATCGGAGTCGGCATCGGCGAGGATGCAGACCTTGCCGTAGCGCAGGTTCTTCAGTTCAGGCGAACCGGGTTCGACACCGATTGCCACGGCGATATCGTGCACCGCCTGCGACGCCAGGACGTCGGCGGGGTCGACCTCCCAGGTGTTGAGGATCTTGCCGCGCAGCGGCATGACCGCCTGGTACTCGCGGTCGCGCGCCTGCTTGGCCGAACCGCCGGCCGAATCGCCCTCCACCAGGAACAGCTCCGAGCGCCGCAGGTCATTGTTACTGCAATCGGCAAGCTTGCCGGGCAGCGCCGGCCCGCTGGTGACTTTCTTGCGCACAACTTTCTTGCCCGCGCGCTGGCGCCGCTGGGCGCTTTGAATCGCCAGCTGGGCGATCTGCTCACCGGCTTCGGTATGCTGATTCAGCCACAGGCTGAAGGCATCCTTGACCACACCCGAGACGAACGCCGCGCATTCGCGTGACGACAGACGTTCCTTGGTCTGCCCGGAGAACTGGGGATCGATCAGCTTGACCGACAGGATGTAGGTGCAGCGTTCCCAGACGTCATCCGGGCTGAGCTTGACACCGCGCGGCAACAGATTGCGGAACTCACAGAATTCCCGGATGGCCTCGGTCAAGCCGGTGCGCAGCCCGTTGACGTGGGTGCCGCCCTGGGCTGTGGGTATCAGGTTGACGTAGCTCTCGGCGACCAGCTCGCCCTCTTCGGGCAGCCAGGCCAGCGCCCATTCGGCGGCCTCGCTGTTGCCCTCCATTTTGCCGATGAAGGGTTCTTCGGGCAGGCGGACCACATCGCCCAGTGTATCCACCAGGTAGTCGCGCAACCCGTCCTGGTAGAACCAGGTGTCCGTTTCGTCGCTTTTTTCATCAAACAGCGTGACTTCCAGGCCCGGGCACAGCACGGCCTTGGCGCGCAGCACGTGCTTCAGGCGCGGCAGGGAGAATTTTGCCGAATCGAAGAACTGCGGGTCCGGCCAGAAGCGTATCGTGGTACCGGTGTTCTGTTTGCCGACCTTGCCGACCTCGTCGAGGCCGGCGATCTTTTCGCCGCCCTTGAAGGCCAGGTTGTATTCCTTGCCGTCGCGCCGCACCCAGACTTCCAGGTGTTTGGACAGGGCATTGACCACCGAGACGCCGACACCGTGCAGTCCGCCCGAGAACTGGTAGTTCTTGTTGGAAAACTTGCCGCCGGCGTGCAGGCGCGTCAGGATGACTTCGGCGCCGGAAACGCCCTCTTCCGGGTGAATATCCACGGGCATGCCGCGGCCGTTGTCCCTGACCGAGACCGAGCCGTCCTTGAATACAGTGACCTCGATCTTGTCGGCGTGCCCCGCCATCGCCTCGTCAACGCTGTTGTCGATCACCTCCTGGGCGAGGTGGTTGGGGCGTGAGGTGTCGGTGTACATGCCCGGGCGCTTGCGCACCGGGTCAAGCCCGCTTAGCACTTCAATGGAGGCGGCGTCGTATTTTGGTGTCATGGTCCGGGTGGCGGGTGTCCGGCGGCGCCGGAGACCTTATCAGTTCATCGTCGGCTGTCGGAGCGCAGCCTGCCAAAACGTGCGATGGTACAGAAACCGGCGGCGCGGATCTATTCCAGGTCTCCCTGGAAGATGAAGCGGTCGATAGTGCCCTTCAGTTTTGTGATGAACTGAGGCACCGGATCCCCGGTGGGCACTGGACACAAGTAGTTGTTGGCCAGTACGTTGCGATAAATATCCTGGTGGTCGTGACGCAAATACTTCCAGTCGGCGCGGGGGACCGCGTGGAACTTGCCAGCACTGCCGTAGGCATAGCGTTTGTACTCGTGGCTGATACAACGCAGACCTTCAAAGCTTACGTTGTCGACCCCGGATTTCGAACGCAGCACCACGGTGTAACGCACCACCCGATCCTCGCCGACAGACAGTGAGCCACTATCGACAAACACCCGGTAGGGGTAGTCGTGGCGGTCGATATCCACCTCGATAAGGTTGTCGTCCTGCGGGTACGGCGGCATGACCAGGCCCTGCTCTTCCCACTTGGGCTTATCCGGCAACCTGTCCTTGTAGGCCTTGATGGCATCTTCGCCGTAGACATCGTCATCACCGGATGCTGCCCACGGCGACCCCGCCGACAACAACAGCACACAGACCATAAAAGCGTTGATCTTTCTCATCCGCCAAGCATAAAAGGGGACGACGACCAAGCGCAAATGTTATCGCTGCTCACCATCGCTTTTCCCCTGTCCGCCACGTCAGGCCACCGACTCGCTGCGCGGATCGTAGCCGAAGTGCTCGGCCATCAGGCGGTACAGTCTGCGACCGGCTTCGTCGGCGGCGGGCGGCGTGACGATGCGCAGCTCGACATACAGATCACCGGCCGGCTTCGCAGGCATGCCGCGTCCCTTCAGACGCAGCTTCTGACCGGATTGCGCACCCGCCGGCACGGTCAGATTGACCTGCCCGCCGGGCGTCTTTACCGGCACGCGCGCGCCCAGGGCGGCCTCCCAGGGGGTGATTTTCAGCCGGCTGTGTATATCCCGACCCTCGACGCGGTATTGTGCGTGCGGCTCGAATTCGATTTCCAGGAACAAGTCGCCGTTGGCGCCCCCACCCATACCCGGCCCGCCCTGCCGGGGCAAG
>Ga0315540_10000899_pt1 | contig 17001 bp, 18 predicted proteins | sample SalMarSW160110MG_FD_203677 | JGI IMG/M metagenome (GOLD analysis project Ga0315540, IMG submission 203677) | Salt marsh sediment microbial communities from the Plum Island Ecosystem LTER, Massachusetts, United States - Salt Marsh Sediment SW1601-10 ...
AAAATGACTTGAGCGACTGTTATATCGCGATGGTACTCATCGAACTATCCTGACCATTCGCCGGAGATCTCGAATCGAGCGGGACTCCTGGGTCGTGTCGCGCTGTGCTCAGGAAATCGAGGGCTCGCAACCAGATTGTAAGAATGTGTTTTGGTACTTGGCCGTGTGGGCAAGCGCCGCGTCTTGCGGAAAGGCCGCGAATCGTGTGACCATTTCCGAGGTGTTTGATTGCCTCAAGCAAAAAACGGCGCGTTTCGTGCGCATGCGTGAACAAGGTGTATAGCGATCGTGATGGAAACTTGGGTGTCGGGATGTCGTGCCCGCATCGCCGCACTTGGTGCTCGATGTTTGAAAACAATGGGCCCGCGGTCGAAGCGTTCGATTTAGATGCCAGGCGAGGATGATTCATGCGAGTTGTCGTAACCGGTGGGGCCGGTTTTCTGGGTAGCCATTTGTGTGACCGACTGGTGGAGAGCGGTGTCGAAGTCATATGCGTGGACAATTTCTTCACCGGGACGCGGAGGAACGTGGCGCATTTGATGGGCCATCTGAATTTCGAACTGATACGACATGACATCACCTTTCCGCTCTATCTCGAGGCTGATCGCATTTTCAACCTCGCCTGCCCTGCGAGCCCTGTGCAATACCAGTTCGACCCGGTGCAGACTACCAAGACCAGCGTCCACGGATCTATCAACATGCTCGGACTCGCCAAGCGAGTCAAGGCCCGCATCCTGCAGGCAAGCACCAGCGAGGTCTATGGTGATCCGGAGCAACATCCGCAAACTGAGTCCTACTGGGGCCGTGTAAATCCCATTGGGATTCGCTCCTGCTACGATGAAGGCAAGCGTTGCGCGGAAACCCTGTTCTTCGACTACCATCGTCAACATGGCCTGGGAATCAAGGTGGTCCGTATCTTCAACACCTACGGCCCGCGCATGCATTTGGATGATGGCCGGGTTGTTTCGAACTTCATCGTGCAGGCGCTGCGCGGGCAGGATCTGACAATTTACGGCGACGGCAATCAGACCCGGAGCTTTTGCTACGTCGAGGATACGGTGGAGGCAATACTGCGAATGATGGATACGGAGAGCGGATTTCTCGGGCCGGTCAATATCGGCAATCCGGACGAATTCACGATCTTAGAGTTGGCGCAAGCCATCCTCAGGATCACCGGGAGCAAGTCGAAGATCGTTTTCGCGCCTCTTCCTCAAGACGATCCGCGCCAGCGCCAGCCAGATATCGCACTGGCTGAACGGAAGCTTGACTGGTCGCCGAAGGTAGGATTGGAGGAAGGACTCGGCAAGACGATCAGCTACTTTCGCACATTATTGGCATGATGTTGGTGATATCGGCAGAGGTTGTGTAACCTACCCAAGGATTTTGGGCCACTCGGAACTGGAGAACGACCCAAACGTGAGGGTCACCCCGAATTGGTGCCGGGTTGATTGCGAGTTTCCTGCGCCCCATCGCTCTTGCCGCTGGCGCATGTGCCGGCGGCAAGAGCGAATTCCTGCGGCGTGCGGTTACCGAGCGCCCTATGAGGCCGGCTCTCATTGTAGTCCGTGCGTCAGGCCTCGATGACGCGCTTTGCGTCTTGCATCGAGACGAACCAGTGCGAGTTCAAGCACTCCTCGCGCAGCCGTCCATTGAACGACTCCACGTGCGCGTTGTCGGTCGGCTTGCCTGGTCGCGAGAAGTCGATCCTGACCTTGTTCACGTAAGCCCAGAGATCCAGCGCTCGCCCGACGAATTCAGAGCCGTTGTCGCAGAAGAGCTTCTTCGGTGCTCCCCGCTGCATAGCAATGCGATGGAGCGCCGCGACGATTTGTTCGCCCTTCAAGCTTGGCCCGACTTCGATCGCCAGGCACTCCTTGGTGAAGATATCGAGGACCGTCAATGCGCGAAACCGCGTGCCCTGCACGAGCTGATCAGCCACGAAATCCATGCTCCAAGCCTCATTGGGCCCCGTCGGCCGCGTGCGCGCCACGCGGTGCACCACCGAGACATGGCGCTTGGGGCGCTTGCGCCGCAGCGCCAGCCCCTCTTCGCGATACAGCCGGTACACGAGCTTGTGGTTCGCGCTCCAGCCCTCGCGCTCAAGCAGCACCTGCACGCGACGATAGCCGTAGCGCACACGCTCGTGCGCGATCTCCCGGATCCGCGCACGCAGCTCCGTTCGCGGGTCCCGGCAGCTACGGTAGCGGTAATTGGAGCGCGTGCACATCGCCACAGCACACGCCCTGCGTTCGCTCACCGCGTAATGCGTCTCCATGTACCGGATCATGTCTCGGCGCCCCGAGGGCCTCACCACTTTTTTTAACAACGTCCTGCAGCATGATCTTGTCCAGCGACAGATCGGCCACCAGGCGCTTCAACTTCGCATTCTCCTCCTCGAGCTGCTTCAACTTCCTCGCCTGGCTCGGCTCAAGCCCGCCGTAGACCTTCTTCCAGCGATAAAACGTCTGCTCCGATATCCCGACCTTGCGGATCAGGTCCGCCACCGGCGTTCCCAGCTCCGCTTCCTTCAGCACCGCCACAATCTGCTCGACCGAAAAGCGCTTCTTCTTCACGACAAGATCCCCCTTCGCTTAAGGTTACTCTTGCCGGAAAACTCACATTCGCTTCGGACCCGTTTACGAGGAGCCCCTCACCTGCGCGCATTCCACCGGCTACGACGGCCTTCACCTACGGTGCAAGCGCGCTAGCCACGTCGTCGTCATGCCCTGCGGAAGCTGCGAGCGCGGCGCGGGGTGCGATTCGCTCGGGCGAGTCTTCTCAATCAGCGCATGGCGTGGCGCTGGTTGCTGATTACTGTTTCGATCCACGCCGATTCAAGCTCGGTGCGCATTTGCCGGCACGTGTCGATGATTTGAGGGATGGCTTCGGAGGACGATGAGAACTCGGTCAAATACCTATCCATCTCCCGTTCCAGTCCCTCTACCAGATCAAGAAGAACTTCAAAATCGAGTGGTTCCATACTCGCTCCGCTGATGCAACTTATACCGCATCAAATCACGGGGCTACGCAATGGCTCCAAGAACCGTGTCTCGTCTTACACCTTTTGACATTGCAGACGGCTAAATAGGACAACGTGTGCCGCTGTTCCGGCAATTTCCCATTGTCGTGACTCAGGCGTAGTTCCTGGGAGCGCGGTGCGGGGCGCGACGAGCAGCAATAAGGCTAGTCTTCTCCCGCCCACTGGTACGGCGCACTACCATTGGTGCCGGCGGTGTCGATTATGGCAACCCACACGTCGCCATCCTGCTCAATGTCGCCGATCACGTTCGCGCCGGTTCGCGTGAAGTACCCCACGCGCAGCATGACTTGCACCTTAGTGGGCCCTGTAATGATGCGCTTAAAGCCAATTTCCTCGACGCGGCATCCGTCATCGATCGGGGCCACAGGATCGCTATTAGTGCGAGAAACGGCTTCCCATAGATCGGACAGCATCAGGCGGTCACTAACGTCAATGTCGGTGCCGCTAACGGGCAACGTGCAAGCTGCTGCCCAGTGGGACCCGATTGCTACAGGGGCCGATATTACCTGCGCGCCGCGGCTCTCATACGTAGCAAGCCTACTCTCGATTTCCTCCCGAGAGTCGGCGCCAAGTACTAGGTAATCACCTGCATCGAAGACCTTGAGCGCCATCGGTCCATTCATCACGCGTGGTGGACAATTGTATTCCTACGCCTCGTGTATGGTGGCTCGTTCAAGCGGTCGGTTGCGGCTCTGCCATTTGCGCGCCGCTACGGACGGGGGTGACCCGGACGGGTGCTATTGCGGTCCGACGGCTCACGCAACGCTTGTTGCTCGTCACGCCTTAGCTGTTCGTCGGACAATAGTTGTACGTTACGCAATCTTCTTAGCTCATACAGGATGTCTTGTTGGTCGAGACGCAATTCCTTTAGCTCTTGCAAAATGTATTTTTGCTTGTGCAGGATTTCCCTGAGGACTGATTTCGTTCCGAAGACCGCGAATGGAAGTAGTAGCCAGGTGGCCGCCACCACGAAGATCATAAGTGAAACTGCAATCCAGGCCCACGCAGGCAAGGTACTCAAATACGTCTCCATCATTTTCAAATACCCACCCATCATTTCGCTCCTCTTGCAGCCACTCTTGTCACCAGGCAACTAATCTTCACCTATCTCCGGGCAGCCGTGCTTATCGACGAACTTCTTGTATGCCTTGATCCAGTTCGCCGCGATGAGGTGATTTTCCTCGTACTCGGCGAGGCGCTTCTCCTTGTGGCGGTAGTCCTTGATGCCATGCTTCTTCAGTTTGTTTGCGTAGCTTGAGGATGGGCGAGCCGTTTTCGTCCACCCTGACAAAAAATCGTCTGCTGGATGTTCTCCTGGGTGACGTCGAGATAAATCCGTGTTGCGCGAACCCGCTTAACGTACGCGCCACGGCGAAGGGGGTCAATCAGCGGAGACCGGCTTCGCGTGACAGCAGCTATTCAGGTTCATCGCACCGCGTGCAGCGCTCCCATCAGCCGCAGGGTTGCACTGCGACGAGCCGGTGTTGCTCGCACCATAGGTGCTCGCCGTCCTAGCCGGTCGAGTGCGCGCAGGTCCAGCAGCGGCGCTGCGAGCTATCGGCCCAAGGCGGGAAGTGCTGCGCCCCTGTCGAGCCCTGTGTTTTTTGCATCGCAAAATCGCCGGCATTAGTCCATACGGCCGATTGCTGCTCCGGTCTGCAGGGAATAGCGTATTTACGGGAGGCGCTTATGCAGACTTCCAGGACAGGCTACCCCGAGTGGGCCGGTATCGGTGTCGCGTTGCTCTGGCAACTGGCGCTCGTCGTCGGATTCTTCGCGTTGGCGATCTGGTTGTGGCCTGCGGGCCTGCTGGAGACCCCACTCTCTGAGTTCACGCTGGGGTATTTTCTCCGCGCCGTCGTCTCGGTTGCGTTCCTGTCGGTTGGTATCACCAGCCTATACCTTGTAGTAGTGGACCCGTTCGTGCAGGGGTACTCCGAACTACATCCGTGGGACCGCAATTAGCTTCTTGGCAGAGGGCCGTCCCCTCGTCGCAGCCTGTTGGGACGAGGGACAGCTTTGCGCTGTCTTCCCGGTGCGTTGCTTCGCCGATCTACCGCTCCGGCTCATCGCACCCCGCGCCCCACTCCCACCACCCGCACGGGTCAATCACAACAAGCCGATGCCGCTGGCACCAAATATGATCGCCGTCGTACCCGGTCGCGTGCGCGCAGGTCCGAGACGCTCGGCTCGGGGTCGACGCTTAACACCCTCGGTGAACACACGGCGAACCTCTACGACCACCTCCTCCTGTTCGATCGGGCCGCGACGCAGGAAATGGTAGGCAGCCCGGAGATTTTGGACGTCCGGCGAGAATAGGACAGGCCTGAAGGGGTCGCTGGCTTGTGGCAACAGGGGAGCGTCGACGCTGCCATTGCGTGGGCACGAATTAGGTCCTCCCTTGAATATGGGATTCCACGCACAAGCATTTTTCGATAACCATTACAAGCTGGCAGTCGTGTAATAGCCCGGATTGCGCAGTCGATCATCGATGCGGACCGACGCGAATTTGACAAGATGGCCGAGACACCAAGCTAAGCGTCGCCCGCGCCTGCCGAGAAGGGAACGTGATAGCCTTCGTCAAGCGGCTGTAACACTGCACTGTTACACCGAGGACCGCTCTGGTCTGAAAAAGCCTCGCTAAATCAAAGACAGCAAAAGCAAGTCCGAGTCTCCCCGTGGGGACGCCAGTTCGCGGCAGCGGCAGGAGTGGGACGTGATGAGCGCGCAGCTTGGCCAAGCGGATCCACGCGCGCACCGCCGTGCGATCGTACTGATGATCATCGCGCCGATGCTGTGGAGCATCGCCGGCGTGGTCACGCGCCAGCTCGAATTCGCCGGGCGCTGGGAAGTGGCTTTCTGGCGCAGCCTGTTCGCCGCTCTGTTCGTGCTTGGCGCGCTGCTCGCGACGCGGGGCGGCGGGGCCTGGAATGCGCTGCGCGCGGGCGGCGGCTACGGCCTGCTATCCGGTGCGATGTGGGCCATCATGATGATCGCGTTCATGCTGGCGCTGATGACCACGACCACCGCCAACACCCTGATCGTCAACAGCATCACGCCGCTGCTCACGGCGCTGCTCGCGCGCGCGGTGCTGCGCGATCCGATCGCCGCACGCACCTGGGCCGCGATCGTGCTCGCAATCGCCGGCATGCTGTGGATGTTCGGCTCGCGCTTTGCCGCCGGCGAGCCGCGCCACCTCATCGGGATGACGATCGCCCTCGCCGTGCCGCTGGCCGCGGCGGTGAACCTGGTGACGCTCAAGCGCGCCGGGCGCTCGGTCGATCTCGTCCCTGCGGTGCTCATCGGGGCCGCGCTGTCGGCTGCCGTCAGCCTGCCGTTTGCGTTGCCGTTTCACGCCAGCGCGCACGATCTCGTCCTGCTCGCCGTACTTGGCTGCCTGCAGCTCGGCTTGCCGTGCATGCTCATGGTGCGCGCGAGCCGGCACCTGTCGGCGCCCGAGATCTCGCTGCTGGCGATGCTCGAAGTGGTGCTCGGCCCGCTGTGGGTCTGGCTGGGCGCGGGCGAAGCGCCCGCCGTGGCGACGCTAGCGGGAGGCGCGCTGGTGATCGCGGCGCTGCTGCTGAACGAACTGGCCGCCTTCGGCGGGCGGGCACGCGCGCGGCCCCGCGCCGCCGGACAACGCTGAATGTCGGTCGGTTCATGAAGATCTCGGTCGTCGTACCGGCGTTCAATGAAGAGCGGCTTCTCGCCGCTTCGTTGCGGCGCCTGCAGGAGGCCATGTCGGTGTTCGCGCGACGCGGCTGGGCTTCGGAGCTGATCGTTTGCGACAACAACTCGACCGATCGCACGGCGGAAATTGCGCGCGCGGCGGGCGCCGAGGTCGTGTTCGAACCGGTCAATCAGATCAGCCGCGCGCGCAACACGGGCGCCGCCCATGCCAAGGGTGACTGGCTGATTTTCGTCGACGCCGATTCCTATCCGAGCCCGGCCCTGTGCGAGGACGTCGCGCGGGAAATCCAGCACGGCGGCTGCCTGGCCGGCGGCAGCACGGTGCAGATTGAATCTGACCGTCGCGTCATCCAATCACTGGCTTTCCTCTGGAACGCGCTCGGCAGGATCAACAAGTGGGGCGCCGGCGCGTTCGTCTTTTGCGAAGCGGCCGCCTTCAGGCAGCTTGGCGGCTTCAGCCAGGAGCTGTATGCGGCGGAGGAAATCGATCTGTTTCGCAGGCTCAAGCGTCTCGCGCGCCGCGAGGGGCGGACCATCGCGATTCTTCATCGCCACCCGTTGGCGACCAGCGGCCGCAAGGCAAGGCTCTATACGGCGCGGGAGATGCTCAGGTTCATCCTGAAGACCGTCGCGACCGGCGGCCGGACACTGCGCAACCCCAGGGAATGCTTCTCGTGGTACGACGGTCGGCGTTGAGCTATCTCGTCGGCAACCGCAGCTGCGGCGCGATGGGGCTGGGAGGTTCCGGCTGCGGATTCAGCTGCGGGTTGACGCGGCGCATCGTGCCGGCCTTCTGCGTGTTCTGCCCCTGTCCCGGCAGGGAGGGCGCGTTTCCGTGCGGCAACGGATATTTGATCGCTTCGGCCGGCTCCTGGACGGTGAAACTGCGCCACGTCGACCACGGACCGTACGCATTGCCCGGACTGTAATGTTCCCGGAGGCGAAACCAGTAGCGGTAGCCGAACTTTCGGCTGTGCGGTCTCATCATGTCGAAGCTCCACGCCCCATGCATGCTCGGGCCGCTTTCTATGGTCGGCGAGTAACCGCCGTAGAGTCCGATCGATTTGTTCCAGGGCGCGCGGGCGGTCGGAAACCCTCCGGGTTCGTTTTGCGCGGTGATGACGGCGGCTCGCTGCCATTGGATATTGCAGCACGACCAATCCGAGTAGCGTGCGTGGGCCGGCAGCGTGACGGCGTTGCCGATCGGATTGCCGTGGAATACCTGGCCCTCCATCGGCGCGCTGACGACCGGCGGCGCAAGCCCCCGCATGACGACCGCGGCGCTGACTCGGCTTCGATCGCCGACCGCACCCTTGATGCCGATCGGTTTGCCGATATTCGGACTGCCGATCAGGGTGTGGTGCCAGTTGCTCCACGAGCCCTGTACGCCGGAGGTTGAAATCAAACGCGTCCGCACATACCAGTTTCCCTGCAGCCACTGCGCGGTGTCCTGGGCCGAAAAGTCTTTTGTGTTGTATTGGTGAATGGCCGTGACGCCGTATTTGACGTCGATGGTTACCTGTCCCGAATCGGGCGAAATCGTGCTGGGAGTCGTCGTCTGCGCCGGATCGCAGCCCTGCACCGGCCAGGGCTCGGCATTGCTGTCGTTGGACGGCGGAGCGTTCGTGCCCGGCCGGCAATGGAAGGTTTCCAGGGCGTAACTCTTCACCTCGCCCTTCGGATAAGTGAAGCTGAGCTTGAATGGCTGGCTGGTCGAGATCGCCGAAGGTCCCAGCAAGGTCGGCGTCGGCGGCTTGGCGCCGGGAGAATCCGCGAGGGCCGGCCCCGGCTGCAGCGCTACGCCGAAAACGATCGTCAAGCCTCCGGCCATGAACCTCAGAGCGTGCTTAAGCATCTTTCATCTCTCCAATTCACCGCAAGCGCGGCAGCGTACCCGTATTCGTGCGCGGTATCGTGTGCAACCCGGGCTTGCCCGGGGGAGGCGCGTCGGCGGCCTGCTTGGCGCGCGCGATCTCGGCCTCGGCCTGTTCGATGAGCCGGATGGCGCGTTGGCGGTGCCAGCCGACGGCGGGGGCGTCGGATGCGTTCGCCGCCGCGTTGAGCAGGGCGGCGGCCTTGACCAGATGGGCGTTGGCATCGTCGAGCCGGGAATCGGCGGCCAGGGCGGGCAGCGCCATCAACGCCCCCGCCATTGCTAGCGTCGCAATCGTGCTGCGCATATCGGCGTCCTCCCTGGCGAAAAGTACATCCGGTTGCGGCGCGTCGCCTGACTGTTTCCTGTCAAGGCGGCGGCGCGAGTCCTATTTTTACTTTAGCTTGAACTGCCTCGCGCTTGCGTGCGGGACGCTCAGCCGCGTCGCGCAGAACCCGCGCGGAACCGCTGCGCTGAAGACATAGAAGGGCGGCGGGGGGAAAGCGGGCTTGCCCGCGATGCTATTCGGCATCACGCGCGCCGTCAGCTGGTGCGCGCCCACCAGCCCCGCGTACGGTGCCAGGCTGCTGACCGGGACTGTCACCACCGCATTGGCATTGGCCCCGATGGCGGGCAGGGGTATCCCCGCGCTGACCAGGCGCAACGACTTGCCGTGGTACGTCCGGGAGTTGGTATCGGAAACGGAGACGAGCCCACGCCGCGCCGGGAGCGGCCCTCCCGCGTTGTGCAGCGTGATGTGCGCGATGAAAAGCGGCTGCGGGCCGCTGCAGTTGTGCTGCAAAGTCGCCGTCGCGCCCACGATGGTGAGCCGGGGCGCGGCCAGGCGCAACTTCGGTCTGCCGGACGTGATGCGCGGCGACTCGCGTTTCATCAGCGGCACGAGATCGGCGGCGTGCGCTGCGCCTGCACCGAGCATGCCCAGCGCCAGCGCGGCCAGCGTCGCGCGGACCGGAGCCGGACCGGAGCGTCGGCCGGAAATCGCCCGGAGGCGGAAGAGATGGCGGGTCATGGGCATGTCTCCTTGCTTGGTTGGTGGGCGGTGCGCGCGTCCTTCGCGAGTGCGTATGGCCGCAGCTTCGCGTCGATCACGGCGACGCCTCGTTTCTCGACTCTTAGCAGCGCCGCTTGCAGGACCTGGACGCGGCTGCCGTCGAAGCCGAGCTCGATCGCGGTGACCTTCTGTCCGACCAGCCAGTCGAGCGCGCGCGCCATCAGCTCGGCGTCGGTGTCGGCGCCGCGCGAGCGAAACACGGTGGCCGCGTAGAGCCGGGCGCGCGGCATTAGGCCGTGGCCGCGGCCGACCAGCCGCGCGGCGACGGCGGTTCCGTGGTCCGCTGCCGCCGGCGCGACGAACTCGGGCTTCCAGCCCGCAGATTGCGCGAAGGCGATCACGTGAACGAACGCGATGGCGCCTGCGCAAGCCCATCTGCCAATACCAGCGTGCTTCATTCTTCCCTCGACATGAGCGCGACCGATTCACCTTTCTGGGGTGCAGGTGTTGGTCGCCGTGTCGTCGCGTCAACACACGCGATTGAAACCACGCTCCTCGAAACTGCCCGAGAAATTCGAAAGACGCAATGCGCGATTCAATCCTGCGCGCAGCTCAAGCGCAAGCTGCGAGCAAGCTTCCTTAACAATCGAAGGAGTTTTCATTTGTCGTCATGCCTTGCCTCGGCGTGCGTCGAGTGCTACTTACGAACTTGCGGGAGGGAAAAAATCATGGAGCACCGGCGGCGTCATCCGGAGGCGCGGTTCGCGCATCGATCGTTCTGCACCCTCGTCCTCGCCTTCGCGCTGCTCGCCGGCGGTTGCTCGAAGGCATCGTCCTCCTCCGCAACAAAAGCCAAGGTCGATCCCTGCGGCGGCCTGAGCGCGGCCGACGTGGCGTCGATCCTGAAGATCGCCCCCGCGGACGTGAAGGGGCCGCAGCACTTCAAGGAGTTCAGCTGCGTGTACCGCGCCAAGGACGATTTCTACAAGAGTGTGAAGTTCAACGTCTACCCGGAAGATTCCGCCGCCCAGGCGGCGCACAAGTTGCAGTCGGAGAAAGAAGGCTTCGCCTTTCTGTCGCCGATCAAGGCGATCGACAAGCTCGGCGACGAGGCCTACCGCGCGCCCGATCCGAGGGTGAAGCGCCTGCTCATGCGCAAGGGCCGGGTGTGGGTCGACGTCACGACGCCCGGCGACGAAGCTGCGCAGAAACGGATCGCGCAAATCGTGCTGAAGCATCTGCCGTAATTTACCCACCACGATCGAGCAAGACATGAACGAACCGACAGCGAAAAATATTCCGACGACGGCAAGTCGACTGCTGGCAATCCTCGTCCTCGGCCTGTCGCTCGCCGCCTGCGGCAAGAACGACTCCGCCTCCGCACCCGTCGCCAAGGTGGACGCCTGCGCGCTGGTCACGGCCACGATGGTCGCGAAGTACGCGAGCGGCCTGGGCAAGGGCCATCCCGGGGCGATTCCGAAGCAGTCCCCGTTCAGCACCTGCGTATGGAGCGATGCGCACCATATTCCCGGCCTTATTCTGACCGTCGGCCCATCCGATTCGTCCGGCGTCGCCAAGGGCTTGCAGCGGGACCTCGGCAAGATGGGCTACCGCGTCGTCCCCATTTCCGGCCTCGGCGACGAGGCGGCCGTGGCGATCCAGCAGGCGGATCCGAAACTCCACACCAAGACTGGCGTCGCCACGCTCGCCGTGCGCGTCGGCAAGCGGCAGATCGGCTACTCGCCGATGCGGCCGGCGATCTCGGGCACCGGCGCGCCCGCGTTCGGGCGCCTGAAGCAGCTCGCGACCGAGACCGCCAAGCGCCTGCGCGCGAGCAAGTAGGCTCGATCCGCTAGGCGGCCGCCTGCGCGGCGGAGGCCGTGCGGTTGCGCCCGAGCCGCTCGTCGATCAGGTTCACGATCTCGTGCAGCGGTTCAGAGTGCAGCTCGAGCTGGTGCGCGATGCGGCGCACCAGGCTGTCGACGCGCTCGATGTGGTGTGCGCCGCCGAACAGGGCGCGCGCGGCGGACGAGGGCTTGGCCAGCCCTTCGGCGGCCTTGGCGTATTTCTCGAACGGGACCAGGTCCTCGCTCTCGGCGCCGAGCCGGTGGCACAGCTTCGCCACCCAGTCGTAGATTTCGCGCGAGATCGCGACGTCGCCGTGCACCGCCTCCTTGATGGGGATCATGTCGTCGGGACGGATGCAGCGGTAGTTGCCGGCGATCAGCATCGGCCACTTCGCGAGCGGCACGAAGACCGAGTCGTGCACCTTTAGCTTGACCGGGATCTCGAGCGCCTCGCCGTCGACGGCGAAGCGGGCGCGCTCGATGCCGTCGGCCAGCTCGCGCAGCATTGCGGTGTCGCGTTCGGAGGCGAAGCGCGCCACCTTGAAGTTGGTCGGCAGGCCCACCTGCAGCACGTTCTTCGGCTGGTCGGCCGGGCGGAAGGCCTGCGGATCCGGGCTCGCCAGGGTGATCAGCGCGGGGTCGAAGTCTTCCCACACGGCGGGGTCGGCGTAGCAGCCTTCCAGCGCCTCGGTGGCAAGGTTCGGAATGCGCTTGAGATAGGGCAGGGGCGGCATGTTCATGATCGCGAAGCACGGCTTGCGCGAGCGGGCGATGCGGCCCATCAGTTCGCGCACGCCCGGAGCGCCGTACTGGGCCTCCTGCATGCCGAGCACGATCAGGTCGAAGGCGCCCGGATCGACCTCGTCCGGCGTGCCGGCGCGCAGCCCGCCGGGACACTCGCCGGAGGCGATCTCGACCGGCGCGGCGCGGCCCTTGAGCGGGAAGCGCACCACGGTCCCTTCGCGGTTGATCAGCTCGGCGGTCGAGCCGGTGCATACCAGCGTGACGCGGTGACCGGACATCAGCAGCTTGGTGGCGAGCAGCGAGCCATAAGACGCGCCCAGGATCAATACGCTGTATCGCTTCATCGGGACTCTCCTTGCTTGACGACCGTTGGCGCAGTATAGGCAGCGAACTCTGGGAAATTTGACTGCGGAAATTTCACAATGTAAATTTCACACCCGACTTCAGGCAGAGGAGCGCCCGCCGCATGACGCTGCACACGCGCAAGAGCCACTTCCTCGGCACCAAGCTGCGCGCGCTGCGCAAGCGCAACGGCCTCACCCTGGAGGAGCTGTCGGCGCGTTGTATCCAGCTCGACTCGCGCGGCGCGCCGTCGGTGTCGTACCTGAGCATGATCGAAAGCGGCAAGCGAGTGCCCTCGGAAGATGTGCTCGGCCTGCTGTCGTCGGTGTTCCAGCGCGAGCCGGGCTGGTTTCTCGACGGCAACCGGGAAATCGAGGTCCCGGCGCTCAAGGCGCGCGCCGGCGGCGCGGCGGGGGTGCCGCTCGAGCCGGCGTTCCTGTTCTCCAAGGAGCTGCTGCAGGCGGCGATCCCCGAGCTGCTGACCCAGACCGGCACCACTGGGCGGCAGTTCGCGCACCTGCTGATCCGCTCGCACCAGGAGATGTCGCGCAACGATTTTCCCGATCTCGAGCGCGCGGCCGAGAGCGTCGGCGAGCGCAAGTTTCCGCTCGAGGTGGACGACCTGCTGCGCCTGTGCCGGCAGCACGGTCTGACCGTGCGCTGGTTCGAGAGGAAGCCGGTGCTCGCGCGCGACAACGACCGCGAGCTGCGCAGCGTGCTACGCTCGTTCTTCGAGTCGCCGCGCACCGTCTACCTGAACCGCGGCCTGCTGGCCAGCCCGGGACGGCTGAAGTTCGACCTCGCCTCGCACCTGGGGCATAAAGTGCTGCATGGCGGCGACGGGCTCAAGTCCGCGCACGCCACCGGCGGCGAGATGGGCGGCAGCCCGGAGGGCGCGCCGGCCGCGGGCATGAGCGCGCAGGACGTGCTGCACGCCTGGCGAGACTTCGAGTGCAGCTTCTTCGCCGGCGCGCTGCTAGCGCCCAAGGCGCCGTTCCGGCGCTTCCTCGCGCGCGAGTCGTACCGGGTCGAAGCGGGCGAGAAGGTCGACCTCACCCCGGCGCTGGTGATGCGGCGCATGACCAAGGTGTCGCCCTATCCCTACTGGCACTTCTTCGACGCCTACCCTCCCGGCTACCTGCGCGCGGTGTACCGCGGCAACGGCATCCCGCTGCCCTGGGGCAACATGGCGCAGGCGACCGACCCCTGCCCGCAGTGGGCGGTGTTCCGCATGTTGCACGGGCATCGCGGCGCGGACCGCGGCTCGCAGATCTCGGTGCTGCGCGACGGCGACCAGTCGCTGCTGTACTGCTGCCACTCGCGGCGCACCAACGACATGGCAGGCAACCCGCACGTTCTGTCGGTGGGGATCGACCTCGCGCCGGCGCTGCGCTCGCACAGCGTCGATGCGGAGAACGTCGTCGCGAGCATCGCCGAGGCCTGCCTGCATCACCACGGCGAGGCGAAGATCCCGAAGGCGGCCGCCGAGGCGATCCGCAGCGTGGCGAAGGTGCTCAACATCGCCTGGGTCGAGGACGCGCTGGCGAATCCAGCGCGCATCATCTGCCCGCGCAGCACGCATTGCCCGCGCGGGGTGCATTGCGACGGCGAGGGCGCCTCGCGCGCGCGGGAAATCACCGACGTGCGCAAGGAGATCATCAGCCGCGTCCGGCGCGCCCGCTAGCCCTTTGCGGGGCGCGATAGTCAACCCTTGAGCTCCGGGAAATCCTCCTCCCAGTATTCGTTCGGGCGCCGCGCCTCGCCGCGCTCGCTCTCGGCGCCGCGCAGTTGCACGCGCCGGATCTTGCCCGAGATGGTCTTGGGCAGGTCGGAGAACTCCAGCCGCCGGATGCGCTTGTAGGCGGCCAGCCGCTCGCGCGTGAAGCGCAGGATCGACCGCGCGGTCGCGCGCGAGGGCTCGAACCCGGGCTTGAGCACCAGGTAGGCCTTCGGCACCGACAGGCGCAGCGCGTGCGGGCTGGGCACCACCGCCGCCTCGGCCACCGCCTCGTGCTCGATCAGCGCGCTTTCGAGCTCGAACGGGCTGATGCGGTAGTCGGCGCTCTTGAACACGTCGTCGGCGCGGCCGACGTACCAGTAGTAGCCGTCGCCGTCGCGCGAGGCGACGTCGGCGGTGCGGTAGTAGGCGCCGCCGAGCAGCTCGCGGGTGCGCTCCGGGTTGTCGAGGTAGCCGGTCATCAGCCCGACCGGGCGCGGCTCGAGCGCAATCGCGACCTCGCCCTCGTCGGCGGGACGGTCGTCGGTCACGTCGAGCAACTCGATGCGAAAGCCCGGCAGCGGCCGCCCCATCGAGCCGACCTTGACCGCCTGTCCGGGCGGGTTGCCGAGCTGCGCCGTGGTCTCGGTCTGGCCGTAGCCGTCGCGCACCGTGATGTTCCACGCCGCCTGCACGCGCTCGATCACCTCCGGGTTGAGCGGCTCGCCCGCGCTCGCCAGCTCGCGCAGCTTGACCGGCCAGGACTTGAGGTCCTCCAGGATCAGCATGCGCCACACCGTGGGCGGCGCGCAAAGCGTGGTCACGCCGTAGCGCACCAGCGCGTCGAGCGTCTTCCTCGCGTCGAAGCGCGCCAAGTTGTAGAGAAAGATCGTCGCGCCCGCGTTCCACGGCGCGAACAAGCAGCTCCAGGCGTGCTTGGCCCAGCCCGGCGAGCTGATGTTGAAGTGCACGTCGCCTTCGCGCAGCCCGAGCCAGTACATGGTCGACAGGTGACCGACCGGATAGCTCTGGTGCGTGTGCTGCACCATCTTCGGCTTCGCCGTCGTACCTGACGTGAAGTAGAGCAGGAAGGGATCGTCGGCGCGCGTCGCGCCCTCGGGCGCGAAGTCCGCGGCGGCGGCATCGGCCTGGCCGTACGGCGTCCAGCCCGGCGCTTCGCCGCCCACGAGGATGCGCGAGGTCTTGCCCGGCAGGTCGGCGAATTTGGAGCTCGCGGCCACGTCGGCGACCACGTGGCGGATCTTGCCGCGCTCGATGCGGTCGGCCAGGTCGGCCTGGGTGAGTTGCGTGGTGGCCGGGCTCACCACTGCGCCGAGCTTCATCGCCGCGAGCGTGATCTCCCACAGCGGCACCACGTTCGGCAGCATGACCAGCATGCAGTCGCCGCGCCGCACGCCGCTCGCGCGCAGGAAGTTGGCGACCCGGTTGGAGCGCTCGCTCATCTCGGCGAAGCTCAGCTTCGCCTCCGAGCCGTCCTCGTTCACGACCCAGAGCGCGGTGCGTGAATTGCCGCGCGCCATGACGTCGAAGTAGTCCAGCGCCCAGTTGAATTCCGCCAGGCGCGGCCAGCGAAAGCCCGCGTAGGCCGCGGCGTAGTCCTCGCGCTTGTCGATCAGGAAGTCGCGGGCTTGCAGGAAGCTTTCGGTTGCGTTCATCTTTCTCCTCCTTCGGGAGGATCGATGATATTCGCCGCGGGAGGATTTACAAGGTCGCGCTCAGCTTCATTTAAGATTTCCCCATTAGGCTTGCGCGCGTTCGTCATCGTTCAAAGGGAGTCGTCCCCTGAAACCTTCGCTTACGGGCCGCGCCGTCTCGGCGCTGGCCGCGCTGCTTCTCGTGCTGCCGCTCGCCGCGCGTGCGGCCGCCGCCGATCAGGAGCTGCGCGCCACGCTCGGCAACGGGCTGCGGGTGGTGATCGTGCGCAACACGCTCGCCCCTGTGGTCAGCACCGAGCTCAACTACCTGGTCGGCTCGAACGAGGCGCCGGCGGGCTTTCCCGGCATGGCGCACGCGCAGGAGCACATGATGTTCCGCGGCTCACCCGGGCTGTCGCCGGCGCAGTTGGCCGAGATCAGTGCCGGGATCGGCGGCGACTTCGACGCCGACACGCAGCAGACGGTGACGCAGTACTTCTTCACCGTGCCGTCGCAGGATCTCGAGATCGCGTTGCACCTGGAGGCGATCCGCATGCGCGGCGTGCTCGACCGGCAGGACGGCTGGCAGCACGAGCGCCCGGCGATCGAGCAGGAGGTGGCGCAGGACCTGTCCAATCCGCAGTACCTGATGTACACCGACCTGCTCGCGGGCCTGTTCAAGGGCACGCCCTATGCGCACGACGCGCTCGGCACGCGCGATTCGTTCCAGCGCACCACCGGCGCCATGCTCAAGCGATTCCACGACGCCTGGTACGCGCCGAACAACGCGGTGCTGGTGGTCGTCGGCGACCTCGATCCGGGCGCGACGCTGGCGCACATCAAGCGCCTGTTCGGCGCGATCCCGGCCGCGAAGCTGCCGCCGCGGCCTTCGATCCGGCTGCAGCCGGTCGCCGCGCAGACCTTGCGGCGCGACACCGATCTGCCCTACGGCCTGGCGGTGATCGCGTTTCGCATGCCAGGCTACCGCTCGCCCGACTTCGCCGCGGCCGACGTGCTGGCCGACGCGCTCGGCAGCGCGCGCGGCAAGCTCTACGATCTGGTGCTGCAGGGCAAGGCGCTC
>Ga0315540_10000900_pt1 | contig 16993 bp, 14 predicted proteins | sample SalMarSW160110MG_FD_203677 | JGI IMG/M metagenome (GOLD analysis project Ga0315540, IMG submission 203677) | Salt marsh sediment microbial communities from the Plum Island Ecosystem LTER, Massachusetts, United States - Salt Marsh Sediment SW1601-10 ...
CTTCTACACGGCTGCGAACTATCGGTACCAGCGTGGCGGACGATACTACGAGACGAATCGATACGGCGCCAATATGCTTCGGGAAGCCGTGAACTACGGTTATCAGCAGGGCTTCCTCGCCGGACAGGCCGACAGGCAGGACCGCTGGCGCTCCAACTACCGGGGCTCGTATGCCTATCAGGACGCGAACTACGGCTACGGTGGTTATTATGTGGCCCGGGCAGACTACAACTACTACTTCCGCCAGGGCTTCCAGCGCGGGTATGAGGACGGCTACCACAGCCGCTATCAATACGGTCGCCAATCGGCCGGCACGTTCACCATCCTGGGCGCCGTTTTGGGATCAATCCTCGACATGGAAGTAAGTCACTAAAGACTTTGCCGGGGAGCTCAATTGTGGGCGCACGGCTTCCTTCAGACAGAAAGAGGGAATGGAAGCCGGGCGTACCCAGGTTGCGAGATGGAGCCCGCGGCACAGCATGAATCGCAAGCACAACCTGGAATTCACACAAGGGAGTGACCGTAATGAAGCGAAGCACCAGAAACAAGGCCAGAGGCAAGTTTCACGAACTCAAGGGCAGGGTCAAAGAGAAGGCAGGGCAGCTGACGAACAATCGCGGCTTGCAAGTGAAGGGCAAAGTGGAAAAGGCGGCCGGGAAGGTTCAAGGGAAACTCGGCCAGGTGGAGAAAGCCCTCGGACGTTAGCAACACCGGCTCGCCGTCCGTTGATCCCCAGGGATGAGCAGGATGGAAGCCGTGGGTATGAGTAGCAAAAAGGAGACTCAAATGAAAAAACTGATATTTGCAATTCTGTTGCTGGCAATCTGTGTGCCGGCTTTCGCAGGCGAGACCCAGCTGCAAAAAGCCACCAGCGTCCTCAACGAGGTCATGGGAACTCCCGACAAGGGCATTCCTGATGAGTTGCTGGAGAACGCCGTGTGTGTGGGCATCATTCCTTCACAGCTGAAGTTCGCCTTCGGATTCGGGGGACATTATGGACGCGGCGTGCTGGTATGCCGCCGGGGCGGCAACGGGGTGTGGGGCGCGCCTTCGATGTTTACGGTGGGCGGCGGGAGCTTTGGGTTCCAGATCGGCGGAAAGTCCACCGACGTCGTTTTCCTGGTGATGAACCCTGAAGGCATGAAAAAACTGGTTCAAGACAGCGTCAAGCTGGGTGCGGAACTATCCGCGGCAGCCGGACCGGTGGGGCGTTCCGCGGAAGGCGCCACGGACGCTCAGCTCCACGCCCAGATTCTCAGCTACTCGCGAACGCGAGGCTTGTTCGCCGGAGCATCGCTGAGCGGAGCTGTGGTGAAGCAGGACCAGGACGACAACCAGAAGCTCTACGGACGCAGGGTCACCGCTAAACAGATTCTGATCGACGGCACAGTGCGCACTCCCCGGTCGGCTGGGCCCTTAAACAGTGCGCTGACGAAATACTGTCCCAAGGGCGGACAATCGTTCAATTAGTAGATTGGGCCGTTCCCCAAAGCGGCCCGGGCCAGGTGTAGCGGCGGGTTGACCTCACCACATTCGCGACCCAATGGCGTGCCACCGACTTCGTCGGGGTCAACTCCGCCCGCCGCTACAATTCTTCAAGACCAGTGCCGGGCTGAAGCCCGGCACTACAAAAGCAAGGCCGGCTGGGATTGCATTTGTAGGGGGCGCCCTCGGGGCTCCCGCGCAGTTTGGGACAAGAGCAAAGCGGGAGGGCGCAGCCCTCCCCTACAAAAGGGCGCGGGTCAGATCCATCTTTCGATCCAGGCAAAGGCATCGTCCTGCATGTCGGGGCGGAAGGAATGGCCGTAGTCGTAAAACCTGCCGCTGAATCGCTCCGGGATGCCCGCTTTGGCGTAAATCTCACCCAGCTTTTTGACGGACGCTCTCTGCCCCTCGTGGGGATAAAGGCCATCGCGCAGACAATGCTGCACCATGAAGGCGCCGGGCGCGATCATAGCGGCCTGGTCGGGGAGGTCGAGTGAGCCGTTGAGGCCGGGGATGTAGACCATCCAGGTGTGGTTGCGCAAATAGTTGCGAAGCTGCGCGCGAAATTCCGTCATCCATCCCACGGAGCAGGCAACCTTGATGCGAGGATCAGCCGCCGCCAGGTAATCGGTGCGCAAGCCGCCGAGAGAGAGGCCCAGGCAGCCGATCCGGCTGGGATCGACTTCGGGCCGGCTGGCGAGGTAATCGACGCTTCTCCTGTCGTCCCAGTTGAGAATGCCCGGCCAGGTGGCGCCCGCCGCAAAAATGGTTTTGGCGGTGAGATCTTCATAACGCCCGCAGAGGTGATTGATGGCTGAAAACCAGGCGCGCGTGTTCGGCTTGATCTTGGAAAGCTCTTCCAGGGCCGGCCGCATATCACCAGGTGCGGTGGCGGCGTCGATATCCTCCACGCGCAGCCTGCGTGAGCCAAAGTAGAACCCGTCAATCACCAGCACCACATATCCCTTGCGTGCCAATGCCTCCGCATAGGGCCTGCCGTAAAAGTGGTTGCGATACTGCGTCAGCGCCGGCGGGTCGTGGGGAGAACTGATGATCTTTTCATGGCCCCAGAGGTAATTGCCGCCGTGGTCGTGGAGGGCAATGATGCCCGGCGCAGGCCTCCTGGCCTTATTCGGAACCAGCACCCAGCCTGGAATGCTGTAGGCTGCCGTGGCAGAAATTTTGACGGCTTCGAGCGTAAAGCCATCGCGCCGCTCCCGGCTGATGACTTCAGCCGAGAGGGGTTCCGGGGTGGGATGGTAGTTCAAATGCTGATGAAAAAGGGGCCGGGCGGCCTGCTTCCATTCCTCCAGGTTGCTCCATTTGGACCCAAGGAACGACATGCGCGGCTGGTTCTCGCTGCTGATCCAATCCATGGTTTCGTAAAGATTGGCCAGGTCCGGCGTGGGAAATGTCCGGTCAATGGTGGGCTTCAGGGAGCGGTCCGGTCCCACCAGGCCGTATTCGTACCCCGAAGTCTGCGGCGGACGGGCGGTCTCGCCAGACGACACGCCTGGATATAAAATCGTCCCTGCCGTTGCTGCTAACAGGAAATCGCGCCGCGCTATCGATTGCGACTTCTTCGTCATGACCATCACCTTTCACAAGTAGAGTAGTAATGCCTCCGCTGCAGAGAGAGCAGCCTTACCATGGTTGGCCTCAAACGCGCCTGGCCGCAACCCGCCAAAAACAGAACCCACAGCGCCGGGGGTCTGGATTCATCGGTGGCGCCCGGACGTGAGCCCCGGAGGTGAGACAACCGGTCCAGACATTAGTTGCCATCCGATAGTAAATTCTTCTTCCCTTTCCAGCAAGCGGTTTGCCCCGAAGACCGGTGGGCGTTTTGCTGGACATGACCGACGCACCCTCTGCGTAGAAGGCGCTGCCGTGACCACCACCCCTGACACGGTATTGCAATTCCAGAGACGTCTGCCCACTCGCAGCTTCTCCAGGCGTGCTGTGTGGAGTATTCTGATTTCAAGCACCAAACGTTCGCTGGAGTCAGGCGGACCCCGGGCAGGGAGGGCCAAGGCATGTCATCCTTTCCAGAATCCGTTGCCGATTTCCTTCGCGGGAAGCGCATCGCGGTTGCCGGCGTGTCTCGAAGTGGCAGAGCGGCATCGAACGCCATCTTCCGCAAACTGCGCGATTCCGGCTACGAGGTTGTTCCCGTCAATCCCGCCGCCCAAGAGGTGGAGGGCGTGCGGTGCTTTCCCACCCTGATGTCGATTCCGGACCCCGTCGACGGGGTGGTCATTGCCACGCATCCCAAGGACTCGATGGAGCTGGTGCGGCAGTGCCTGGATTGTGGCGTCAACCGCGTCTGGTTTCACCGCTCCTTCGGCCAGGGCAGCGTGTCGGAAGAGGCGGTCCGGGAGTGCCTGGCCCGGGGAGTCCAGTGCATCGTCGGGGGTTGTCCGCTGATGTACTGCGAGCCCGTCGATCCGGCGCATCGTTGCATGAGATGGTGGCTCCGTTGGCGGCGACGCCTCCCGGGATAACCTGAGAATCCGTCCGGCTGATCCCCCAGCAGGAGTGCGCCCGCTCCGCGGGCTGCTGAAGCCCGGCCCTCCTGCAAACACCCCTCACCTGCCGTCGTACCTCTGGGACCCTCACCCCAGGGTAGAGGGCTGTAATTCTTGGGGGCTACAGGCTATTTGAGAAACCTGAAGGTGGACAGGATCCTGGCCGGAAGCGAGTCGGAGTCTGCGTCGAAAAAAATGATGATGGGCTGGGGAGAGGAATTGATGCAATAAAAGCGCAAAGAGTTGTTGGTGACTTTCAGCGTGGGATGGCCGGCAAAGAAAGTCTCCTGCTTCGACCTGATGTCCTCAAACCCGATCTCGCCGCAGGCGCGCAATGACCAATCGTAAGATTTGTGCACGACCGAAAACTTCTTCTGGTCCGGGATTTCAATGCTGAGAACCCGTCGACCTTTCTCGTTTTGCACCTCAACCAGATCAAGCAGCGGGGGCTGAGTTCCGCTGATGGGCTGGTCCGCCAGGAACTGATGCTCATTGGGGCCGACGTCGTAATCAACCACGAAGTATTTCTTCGGATACTGAAACTCGAAACCGAATTTCACGTTGCGGTAGGTCTTCCAGCCGCGAACCTCGCCCTCAGGAGCCGGTCGCGACTTCTGCGCCCGAACACAGGGAGCAAGTCCCATCAAGATGATTGCCGTGAAGATCAGAGTCCGCTTCATGCTGTTGCCTCACAGAGATAGCGTATCACGGTCGCGATGCTGGTTGAAGACAGGAGCCGGCGGGTGCAAATCCACGCGAAGCTTATCGCAAGCGACAGATTCGATTCCCTTTCGTGCTTATCCCCCAATCGGGGGATGCCACTGGTACGATCGTATATTGACAGTTCATAACGCTGTGTGGAAAAGTGGGAACTTAGGGGAGGGGGCAGGGAGTAACGGTTCCATTTGATACGCCCTGGCCATTCACCGCCCCTATTCACGCCAACAGGGCTGTCGATGGCAGGCCAAGGAGAGACAGCCCATGAAGAAATTCCAGCAATTCATAATGGTTCTGATGGTTGGCGCCGGAGTGGCGCTGGGGCCGGGCGCCCTGGCAAGCCTGGCGCGGCCGAACCCTCCGTTTGACGGCCATGGCCACGGCCATGACAAAGAGTGGAAGCATCACGGCAGGCGGCACGAGGGGCGCAGGCGTGAGCACTGGGACAACGGCCGGCACAGAGGCTGGTACCGCGAGCGCGGTGGACGATACCGCTTTAATGACGACGGGCGGCGCGCGTTTGTGGCCTACGTCCGCGACCACCGGGACGAGCGCTGGTTCCGCGAACGCGCACCGCGCGGCGTAGCCATCGGCTACGGCTATGTGTTCGCGCCCCGTTACCGTCGATATTGCCGTCCGCTGCCCCCGCCCATGCTGGCAGAACTGCCGCCGCCACCTCCCCGCCACCGTTACTTTATCTTTGGCGGAAACGTCGTGCTGGTGGACAGTGGCTACCGCGTGCAGGACTTTATTTCCCTGAATCTCAACTTTAGCCGATGAGGGACAACCGCTGGCATCGCCCGGGTCACGGGAAACCGCGATCCGGGCGATGGGATTTCGCAGCCCTCCGCACTCCCACCGTGTTTTAATATTTCCCATAGCCACATAAAACCGCCGCTGCAGAAAAGCCCGGCGGCTGTGCAATCCCGAGCGGAAGGAGACCGCTGCCATGGTTGATTCGTCCTACAAACTGCTGGCGGTCTATTACGACCGGCTGCTCGGATCCGTTCGGGCTCCAATGAGCCGGGTGCGGCAGGAAGTGCTGGGAGAGATTCTGAAGCGCACTTCGGCAGCGTGCGATCTGGCCTGCGGCACGGGGACGGCGGCCGTCGAACTCGCGCGGCGCGGGATTCGCATGTATGCCGTCGATGCCTCACCACTCATGTGCCGCCTGGCCCGGCGCAAGGTGCGCGAGGCGGGCGTCCGAGTGCGCGTGCTGCACGCCGACATGCGCAGCTTCCGGCTGCCCGAACCCGTGGACCTGGTGACCTGCGAGTTTGACGCCGTCAATCACCTGCCGCGCAAGGCTGATCTCGACCGCGTGGCGCGCGCCGTGGCCAGGGCGCTCGTGCCGGGCGGCTGGTTCTTTTTTGACGTGAACAACCAGCAGGCATTTGAAAAAGTGTGGACCGGAACCTGGCGGCACGAGATGCCCGGCGTCGTGCTGGTGATGCAGGGCGGCTACGACCGCCGCCGGCAGAGAGGCTGGAGCAACGCCGAGTGGTTCATCCGCAAAGGCAAAAGCTGGCAACGAACCCTCGAGCGCGTGGAGGAAGTGGCCTGGACGGCGACCGAAATCCGCAAGTCGCTTCGAGGGGCCGGCTTCAGCACCATCCGCGCCTGGGACCAGGCGCCCTTCGTGCGCGAATGGAAACTCGCGCCCGGCTACCGCACCGTTTACCTGGCAAGGAAAGCTGGAGGACAGAAGCCAGATAAATGAAAGCAAGGGCCGGCCGTCCCGCCGGGGCGGGACGCGCACTCCAGAAGGGCCCCGGACCCCAGGGCCGGCGGTTCGCGCGGCCCAGCGCAGTTTCCCGGTTCTCGCAAAAGGCGCGACGTCAACATCCGCCACAGATGTTGAGCGTCAAATGTCAGTCTGGCGGGCCGAGGAAGTGAACATCCAGACGATCTGTGAAAAAGGGACGAAGATAATGGGTTCCTGCACGCCGGCAGGGAATTCCGGGTTCGCTGTGTCCTCCGCCGGTGTGAGCCACAGTCCCTGCGTTTCTTCTCCGCGAACGGCGGCGTTGAGCACGCTGTGATCACTGAGTTTGATGGTGACGTGCCTTCTTCTGACTTCAAAAAGCATTTCGTTTCTCCTTTGTTGAGCGGTTGCCTGCGCGATCAGGTGATAATTTCCTGGTACAGGAACTTCGACTCGCCGGAAACGAGGCCGAGCGTGAAGCGCATGATTTCAGCCAGGCGGCGCAATGAGCTGCGTGTGAGGAGCCAGGCGGCTGTTCCTATAACGGCTGTGACAGCCAGCACGGCGAGAATCGATCGGAACACAAAGAAATATTGCAGCGCGACTGCACCCGCGATAACCACCGAGGCTGCCAACAGCATCGGGAGCATCATGTAGTTGCCTGAGACCTGAGGCTGCCGGGTGAAAGGCACGCCTTCAATCAGCCTGAGTGTGAGGCCGAGATAGAACGAGGCCACCGCCAGGCTGTAGGCGATAAAAACCGCCGTGGAACCCACTCCCCAGAGCGAGGCCAGGAACGCAAAAGCAATAAGGTGAGGCACCACGACGAAGCCGATCCAAAGCAGACCGAACACGCCATGCGCAAATCGCTTGAGTGCACCGGCAGGCGCCAGCAGAAAAATCCACGAACCCTTGTAGTTGTTGCCGTATGAGATGACGCTGCAGATCATGTAGAACATCAGGCCGAAAATGTGAGGGAAGACGTGCCAGCTCGAGAAGTGGCGGGAGAACGGGGAAACGCCTACGCCTTGAGCCATCCAAATAGAGATGAAGATGAGCAGGGGCACGAACGCTGCCACCTGCCGGATGAAATGCCACTCGCGCGGCATCATCTGCAGAATGAATTTGAAGGCTGCACGGCCGGGCTGGCCTCCAAACCAACCGGAGACGGTGCTGGCCTTCCGCGGCGGGCGCGACCGCCCCGGGGCGCTGGAACTTCCGTGCACGATGCTCGACACGCGCAGCATGTAATCCACCGAAAGCGAACGCAACCCCATGATGACGCTGGCCACAATCACCACGGCTGCTAGAACAGCAAGGAGCACTTCCAGCCATCCGGGCATTGCAAGGAGAACACTGGAGCGGATGCGGGGCAGGAACCGAAAACCCTGCGGAAGCCAGATGAAAGACATCCACACAATCAGCTCCATCCACTTGCCCACCGTCTTCAGGCGGGGCGCCGGAACAAAGCGGATCAGCCATCCAAACAACGCACAGGAAAACAGCGCCATCAACAAACCAACGGCGAACGCCGCGCCCATGTGAAGGAAGGGATAAAACCAGGGAGCGCCAGGTAGCCACAAACCCGCAAGCGCCGGAACCACATTCAGCGCAGGGACAACATAGAGAAGGATGCGCACCAGATGCGAAAGCTTTGCCGCAGTGTACGTAGCGCCGTCGATCGGCTGGTGGGCAAGCACCAGGCCATCCTCGGGATTCACCAGGCTGTTGTTGGTTTCTGATATCAGAAGCGCCAGCAGGAACATGGCGGTGATGCCGAGGAAGATGGAAAAGTAAAAGGGCAGTGAAAGCCGGGCAAAGACCAGGATGATGCCCACGGCGGAAAGAAAGACAAAGTAAAACCAAGCCATCGTCTTCAGCGCGATTCCCGAGCGTCCCAGCTGGGTCATGAATTCGTTGCGCTCGCTGAGCCGGCCAAACAGATCCACCAGCAGCCAGTAGTGGACAGGGTTGACGCCACACGCCTTCAGGAGCCTGGCGGTGAATGGCCCGCGAAGAATTCTGCGGAGAAGTCTGTTGAGCATCGCCTTCATGGCCCTCAGGTACGCAGACCGCTGAGAATGTGGGCCACAGCGGGATCCACGCGGTCGGAATCGGTGAGCTTGCGGAAGACTTCTTCCAGCGTGGACTGGTGGGTCTTGACCTTCAAATGTTCGGCCGATCCGTCAGCGATGAGATGTCCGTTGTGGATGATCAGCACGCGGTGACAGACTTTTTCAACCACGTCCAGAACGTGCGAACTGTAAACGATGGTTCTGCCTTCAGCCGCGAGGGCGGCGATGAGGTCCTTGATCATGATGCCGGCGTTAACGTCAAGCCCGGCCAGCGGCTCGTCCAGCAGGATGAGGTCGGGATTGTGCAGCAGGGCGGCGGCGATCAGGACCTTCTGGCGCATGCCCTTGGAATAAGATTCCAGGCGGCGGAGCCGGTTTGAGGTGAGGTCGAACGATTCGAGGATGTTCTCGATTCGGGTTTGAAGAACCGCTTCTTCCACGTCGTGAAGGCGGCCGGAGAGTTCCAGGAATTCCTGGCCCGTCAGGCTCTCAAAAAGAACGGCTGCTTCGGGGACGTAGCCAATGTGCTGCTTGACGTTGATGGCTTGCTCGGGCAGAGGGAAGCCAGCAACGGAAACTCTTCCACGGCCCGGGGCCAAAACGCCGGCAATGATTTTGAGCGTTGTGGTCTTGCCAGCTCCATTGGGACCCAGCAGCCCGATCACTTCGCCCCGCTTCAGTTTGAAAGAAATTTCGTGCAGAACTTCAGCGGCGCCGTAACTGAAAACAACCTGGCTAAAATCAACAATGCATGAGCCCACTGGGTTGTGTCCTCGCTGTCCGCCATTCTAACGCCAATCCAGAAGAACGACGCAATTATTGATTCCGCACCGTTCGGCTAGCTGATTTCGGGAAACAGCCCCGGCATCCATCGCCAGGCCAGAGCCGCCGGGAACACCAGCCGCAGCGGAAAGGTCAAAGGTGCATTTCGGTTCGGGGATTTCTGCGGCGTGGCAGCCGGACAATGCACGCCTTAGTGATTTCTGTTGGATTCTGTTGCAGCTTTGGCCTGATTGTAGGTGCCGTGCTTTTCGGCCACGGGCTTGAGCGTGGGGTAGAACTGCACAAAGGTGTTGTCCACGGCGCCATGAGTGTTGTGGCATTGGAAGCAATGAGAGGGAGCGTTGGCAGCGGCCTGCTGTGCGCCCTGATCAAAGGAAAAATACGCCCACTTTTTCGGAAAGCGATTGACGTCTTTGACGGAAGCGGCCAGGCTGCGAAGCCCGGACTGGTAATGGCCGCCGCGATTGATGGAACCCTGCGTAGCCGAGTTGCGAATTTCCAGGACGAACACCGTCCTGTCGGGCCAGCGGCCGCTGCTGAGGAAGGAGCGATAAGCGGAGGGTTTGACGAAGACGTTGGTGAACTCGCTGCCCGGCTTTCCTTCCGCGCTGTATTCCATGCCGAGCCCCGAGGAGAGATAAATCCAATCACGGTAGCCGCGCGGCAGCACGAGCTTGCCGTCCGCGGAATACTGCGGCGCATCGGATGCAGATGGAGCTGCCGGAACTTCGCCCGCCCGCAGCAAGGCAAAGGCGGCAACCACCGCCGCCGCAAGCGTCGCGAGCTTCACAGGAGATAACCGCCTTTGAAACTTCATCAGGCCGATTATGCCACGGAAACCTGGCGTCATTGTCAAACCTTCTGCAAAAAGGTACGACCCGCCGGGACGGCCCGGCTGAAATGGAGAATCCCGGAGAGGTTAGGAGGGTCCGGCGCTTTGCCAACAGCCCGCACCTTCACGGTTAAGGAATCCTGGACTCGCCCGGCCCAGGGCAACAAACGAAAGTAACAATGAGCAAACAGAAGCGGAAAAAAGGAAAAACGTTACCCAATCGTCAACACCCGCAACACCTATTTAAAGCAGCTTGAAATTCTCTTAAAAAGTTCTTGACAGATCTGTCTCGATGTGTAATCGTGCCCCCAGTCACAGAAAGTTTGATTTCTATTTTTAACCTTAATCATTCCTGGGTACGCGAAGTAGTCAGAAGCGTTTGTGCATCTCGGTTGGGTTAGCCTGCAGTTGAAAGGCTTGGTGGTATATCGTGGCTGAACGGGAGGCCGCTGCCCCTCGCTCCACTCGATAGCCACTTGTTATATCGGAGGCGGTTTCCTGCCAATCATGGACAAGGACCGATCTCCGGTGTTTCCTCGTCGGGCGACAAGCAATTAGCGTCTGAAGCTGTCGGGTGCGGGTCTTAATAAACAAACTTACAATCCTCAAAGGAGGGGTCATGAGCAACAAGCATCAGACCGGCTCCCCCAGGCGCAGCCTTTCATTTGCCATGATGGGCATGTTGTTGCTGGGAGCATTCTTACTGTGTTTTGTTCAACCTTTATCCGCCCAATACCGCGGCACGATTCGTGGAGTTGTGACCGATCCCAGCGGCTCCGTTGTGCCCAGCGCTAAGGTCACCATGACCAACACCGAGACTTCGGTGGCGGTCAACCAGGAGACCAATACCAGCGGACTTTATCTGTTCAACTTTGTACAACCCGGAACGTACAGCATCTCAGTGGTGAAATCCGGCTTCCAAAAGTACGAGCAAAGCGGCGTTAACGTAATGACCACCTCTGACGTCACGGTAAACGCCGTACTGCAGCTCGGCAACGTGTCCCAGACAGTGACCGTCTCCGGGGAAGCTGGCGCTCATGTCGAGTTCAACACCTCCACCATGAAAATGGTCATTCAAGGAGCCAACCTGGCCAACCTCCCGGTCCTGGCGCGCAACCCCTTCACCCTGGCTTTGCTGGATGCGGCCGTTGTGAACCGCTACTGGGACGTCTCACATCGTAACCCCTTCTATATGTGGTCCAACGGCGGAATGGATATCGGCGGCCCCACTGGCGGCAAGAATGAGCAGTTGCTGGACGGCACGTCGCTGAACATCTCCGCGCGAGGCTCTTACAACGCGCCTATGGACGCCGTGAAGCAGGTGGTCGTGATGGAAAACACGCCGGACGCCAGGTACGGCTTCAGCGCCGGCGGCACCCTGAACCTGTCCATGAAGAATGGCACCAACCAGTACCACGGCGACATCTATTACTTCGGCCGCCAGCCGTCCCTGAACGCCCTGGCCAACCGCGTCACGCGCAGCAAATTTTCCGACAAGTACAATATCTATGGCGGCACGCTCGGGAACCCCATCATCAAGAACAAGCTGTTCAACTTCTTCGCCTTCGAGCAATGGCGCAACACCCAGCCATCTTCCAAGAGTCTGACGATGCCAACGGCCGCCGAAAAGAACGGTGACTTCTCCGGGGCTTTGACGTCATCGGGCGCTCAGCGAACCATCTACAACCCGTTCACCACCACGCTGAGCGGGAACACAGTGACTAGAACGCCCTTTGCCGGAAACATCATTCCGCCCAACATGATCGATCCCACGGCCCAGAAGCTGATGGGCTACCTGTGGGCGCCGAACAATGCGGGCGACAACCTGACCGGCGAGAATAACTATAAAATCACCTATCCCTGGTGGATCCATTATTACAACTTGAGCGACCGCGTCGATTACAACCTCAGCGACAATTGGCGCCTGTTTGGCCGCTTCAGCAAGTTCCAGACGCGGCTGGACAACGATAACTGGGGCGGCACCATCGCCGTGCCCTCCGATAACGGCGGCACCATGGACGCCTTGAACGCCGTGATCGATGCCGTTTGGATGGTGAATCCAAAGACCGCCGTGGACATCAACGTGGGCGTCACTTATGACGAAGACACCTACAATTCCACCTGGGCCCAGGTAGACCAGAGCGTTTGGGCGGGCTTGTGGCCGAACAGTAACTGGTATACCAGCGCGATCAACTGCCAGAGTGAGATCCTCGGCTGCTACTTTCCCCAATTCGACGTGAGCGGAATTGGCACCGCCGACTCAAGCTCGTACACCAAGATCACGGGCTTCGGCGGCTGGTGGCATGTCCAGGGCCGTTCCTATAACCCCACTGTGAACGTGACCCGCGAGCAGGGCAAGCACAGCCTGGAGTTCGGCTGGGAATGGCGTCACTCCTATGACCAGAACATCAACGTAAGCGGGCCGGGGAGCATGGGCTTTAACGCCATCGACACCGGGAACACTTACCAGAGCAGCTTCGACTCCTCACAGACGGGCGATCAGTGGGCTTCCGCTCTGCTGGGCGTCGTTCATACCGGGACCGTCCAGACTCCTCTTGTTGTGGACATGCACCAGGAGCAGGTGGGCCTCTACTTCCAGGACAATTGGCACCTCACCCATCGCATCACCCTGAACCTGGGGCTGCGCTGGGAGCGCGAGACGGCACCGATGGAAGAGCAGCACCACCTGGTGCAGACCCTGGACCTGACTTCGCAGATTCCGGACCTGGGAATCGGCAGCGGGTATCAGTACAATGTGGTCATTCCTTCCGAGGTGACCGACATCGCCCACATCCCTTATCAGTTTAACGGGGCTCTGGTCTACACAAACGCCGCGCATCCGCGCATGTACAACGCGCCGTGGGGTAACTTTCTGCCTCGCATCGGGATCGCGTACCGCATCAACAACAAGACGGCCATCCGCGCCGGCTATGCCCGGTATGCAGTGCCCTGGATCATGATCCACCCCGAAACCGGCGGCCTGCAGGTGAACGGTTTTGCGCAAGCCACCTCGCTTCTGGATCCGTTATCCGGTGTTCCGCGCGCGCTGCTGAGCAACCCGTATCCAGGCTCCAGCTTCACTTATCAAGGTGCGCAAATCGGGCAGAACCCGGTGCAGCAGCCGGTGGGCAACAGCCTGGGCCGTTACACCGACCTGGGCAACTCGATCTCATACTGGGCCGGCGACACCAACATGAAGACGCCGATCAACGACCGGTTTAATGTCGGCATCCAGCACCAGGCGCCTTTTAACCTGTTCACCCAGGCCACGTTCTTCATGATGTTCGAGCACAACGCCCAGGACCCCAGCATGTGGGGCGGCAGCTACAATTACAACGTCAACCAGATGGACCCGAAACTGTCATACGAGTATAAAGGCTTGCTTGACCAGTCGGTTCCCAATCCCTTCTACAATCTCATGCCAGCCGACCTGATGCCGGGCAGCCTGCGGAACGAGCCCACTGTGACCGTGGGCAGTCTGCTGAAGCCGTATCCGCAGTACGGCAGTCTGAACCAGTATGCCTGGCCCGGTTTCAGCGACCACTATTACTCGATCGCGTTGCAGGCCAACCGGCCCATGGGTAACGGCCTGACGGCTGTGGTTGCTTACAACTACGCCCGTCAGTCCGAGGACGCGTTCTTCAACGCTCTCGACAACTACAACAATAATCCGACGATGTTTGATCACGGAGACCCGCGGCACAATTTCCGTGTGGGCGCCACTTACGAACTGCCGTTCGGTATCGGTCGGCAGTACGCGAACCATGTGAACAAGTTCGTCGATGCCATCATCGGCGGTTGGGGCACCAGCCAGTTGTTCTTCTGGCGGAGCGGCAATCTGATGACGTTCGGCGATGCGCAGGTGAACGGCGATCCAACCCAGAACGTTCCGGACGGGTATTACTTCAACCCGTCGGTCTTCTCAACCCTCCCCGCCTACACTCTGCGGACCAATCCTCGGTACTACTCAGGGATACGCGGTCCGAACTGGTGGGAACTTGACTCCTCGTTCTTCAAGACGTTCAACCTGACCGAGCGGGTCAAGCTGGAGTTGCGCATGGAACTCTACAACATGCCCAACGCGTTCATGCCCAGCGATCCTGTCACCAGCATCGGCAGCGGCAGTCTGGGCCAGAGCGTCAATGTTGCAGCCGGCAACTACGGCCGCGAAGCTCAGTTCATGGGCCGCATTACCTTCTAACGCGGGGACGCTCAAGACCCGCCTTACCCCCGGTACGTCCCTCGGTCTTGGGACGTACCGGGGTTTGTTTTTGCGCTCGAAACGCCGGCGTCAAAAACACCCCGTGGTTGAAATCTCACCCTCGCAAGGGAATTCCAGACAGAGTTTTCGGTGCTGAAGCCGGGCCCTGCGGACCTTGCCGGCGCTAGTTCATCACGCCTTCGCCCACCAACGCGATGTTGTCGCGAGTGGTGTTCTTCACCAGATACATGGCCTCGTCGGCCAGTCGGAGGAGATCTTTGCGGGTGCGGGCGTCCGTGGGGAATCCTGCCACGCCAAAGCTGGCAGTCACCTTCACGTTCAAACCCTCCTCGTCAAGGAACAACTTGGAATTCAAAATCTCGCGCAGCCTGCGAACCACACTGAGGGCGTCGTGCTTGGAGGTCTGGGGCAGCAGCACGACAAACTCGTCTCCGCCGTAGCGGAAGGCGTAATCGATGAGGCGCAGATGGCCCTTGATAAGAGTGCCGACGTGCCAGAGAAGCTTGGACCCGGCCAGGTGACCGTGAGTGTCGTTCACCAGCTTGAAGTGGTCCAGGTCAATAAAGATCACCGAGAACTCATAACCGTAGCGGGTGGAGCGATAGATCTCCGCGTCGAGGACAAAGTTCAGGTGCCGCGCATTGTAGAGGGCCGTGCAGTCGTCCGTGATGGTCAGGTCGTGGATGCGCTGCACGTAACGCGCGTTCTCCAGCGCGATGGCGGTATAGTCGGCCAGGTTGGCCAGAATGGGAATGTCGTCCTCGTGGAAGTGCTGGTTCTTTGAGGCATTTACCAGCTCAATGGCGCCCAGCACACGCCCCCGGCCTTTCACCGGCACGCAGACGATGGATCCGGCCTCGGTGAGCCAGGTCTCTCTTTCCAGGCTGAAACGGGGCTCTGTGGCAACGTCCTCGATCAGGACCACTTCGCCATGCTCGGCAACCCATCCTCCAATGCCCTCGCCCAGGCGTACCCGAACCTCTTTCAGGGCGGCGGCGCCGACGCCCGCGGCCATCTCGTAATGAAGCTCGTTGGTATTTTCGTCGAGCAGGAGGAGCGCCCAGGTGTCGGGCCGAAGAAAGTCGCTGATCTTTGACATGATGGTCTCAAGGACCTTATGCAAGTCGAGCGTGGAAGCGACGGCTTTGCCCACTTCATGAAAAAGCGACAGGCGCGCAATCTGCTGCTCCAGCTCGCGAATTCTATCCACCCGGTCTGTCATCGGCATGCCGTCCGCCTGCTTCTCAGCAAGGGTTTACCAGCCCACAGGATGCAACTTCACGTTTTCAGTATGTCTTTCGGCTGTTTTTTTCAATTTGTTTATGTGAACTTCCGATTAATGAATGGCAGAGAAGACAAAGACGCTGATTGTGAGAGGTGCGCCCGGTGAAAGAATTGACAGTCCTGCGACTGGGAAATATGATGAAAGACAACCCACAGGGGAGGGAAGCCGGAAAGACTGGATTGATGGGCTCATTTGGCGAGAACCTACGGCGTGAGCGGGAAATGCGAGGGGTAACGCTGCAGGAGATATCTGCGGCCACCAAGATCAGCGTCCGCTTCCTCAAATCCATTGAAAGTGAAGAGTTTTCCAAGCTGCCGGGAGGCATTTTCAGCCGCAGTTTTGTGCGGGCATACGCGCGCTATCTGGGCCTGGACGAGGACCCGCTGCTGGAAGAATTCCAGCAGGCCGCCAAAGCGAAGGCTGACATTGACCTCACCCAGTTTTCGCCGCCCAGGACTTTTTCCGGTCCGGAACGGCGTTCCAGGCACGCGCTGTGGGCGGTAGTGATTGCTGCCGTCCTGCTGACCCTCGGGTTCACACTCTGGCGGCACTCGCACCGGCCGCTGCAAGTGCCCGCGGCAACGAACAGCTCGACAGGCGGGAGTGCGGCGCCGGCCGCGTCATCAAGCCCGGCGGAGGCCCCCGGTGGCAGCACCCAATCGGCAGCTGCCAGGCCGGCCGGCGGAGGTGTGCTGGCGGCGACTTCCACGATGGGGGCGGCGCCCAAGCTGCCGCCCGTCACCGACGCCAACGGCAGACTGGTCCTGCAGATTGCTGCCACTGAGCGCTCCTGGGTAGCCATCGACGCCGATGGCAATTCGGTGATACAGGGCGTCATGGACCCCAATACGGTGAAAACCTTCAAGGCCGACACCAGCTTTGACGTGCTGACCGGAAACGCCCAGGGAGTGATCCTCACATTGAACGGCCAGACGATGAAGCCGCTGGGGCGGGAGGGCGAGGTCAAGCAGGTCCACCTGACCTCGCAAAGTTTGAATAAACAGACTTCTGAATGAGGCCACGCCCATTTCTGACCGGCTTGTGGAAATCCTGCGCGCGGACAAAGCTCCCGCTCCCATCCGCCGGAAAGCAGCGGAAGGCGACCTGCCGGTTTCTCTGGATGAGAAAATTGAAATCCTGGTGACCTTGTGCAGCGACCCCGATGAAGCCACTCGCACGACAGCCCTCAAAACCCTCAACCACTGGGACCCCACAGAGCTGAAGCAGGTATTCTCGAACCCGCAAACGCCGGCCTCCGTGCTGGAATTCGCTGTTCTCAGTCTGGTTCCTGTACGGGAGGAACTGGCTGATGCCCTGGCCGGCAATCCCGCCTTGCGGGGCTCGCTCGGAAAAATGCTGCACGC
>Ga0315540_10000901_pt1 | contig 16990 bp, 14 predicted proteins | sample SalMarSW160110MG_FD_203677 | JGI IMG/M metagenome (GOLD analysis project Ga0315540, IMG submission 203677) | Salt marsh sediment microbial communities from the Plum Island Ecosystem LTER, Massachusetts, United States - Salt Marsh Sediment SW1601-10 ...
TAAAATCCCAGCCGTTACCGTAAATCCTGTTTGTTACTTCAAAAACGGTTTTAAAATTTTTATTTAGAATTGCATCCGATATCTCGAAATAAATTTCATCATCAATCAGATTTAACATTTTTGCTACCGTTTCAGAATCGATCTTATCACCGCAGAAAGAAACAACCTGGTCGAAATAACTTTCCGCATCACGTAAAGCGCCATCTGCTTTCTTTGAAATTATAGTGAGAGTTTTGTCATCGATATTAATATTTTCAGCTTTTGCAATCTGAAGCAATGTTTCCTTTATTGTATCCATTTGAATGCGGCGAAAATCAAATCTCTGGCATCTTGAAATAATAGTTAAAGGAACTTTATGTACATCCGTTGTTGCGAAAATAAAAATTGTATGTTCAGGCGGTTCTTCAAGTGTTTTAAGGAATGCATTGAAAGATTCCTTCGTAAGCATATGTACTTCATCAATGATGTATATTTTATATTTCCCACGTGTCGGAGCATACTTCACCGATTCTCTTAAAGTCCGTACTTCATCGATACCCCTGTTTGAAGCACCATCAATTTCAATTATATCCAATAGCTGGGAGTTTTGAATATCTTTGCAGTTATCACATTCGTTACAAGGCTCTGCATTTTTAAGATTTGTACAATTAAGTGCTTTAGCAAAAATTCTTGCGGTAGTAGTTTTTCCAACACCACGAGGCCCGGTAAATAAATATGCGTGAGCTATCCTGTTATTCCTTATGGCATTTTTCAAGGTTTCAGTAATGTGTTCTTGTCCTGCTACACTGCTGAATGTTTGTGGACGCCATTTTCGTGCTGTTACTAAGTATCCCATTAAAGGTATTAAATGTTACAGAATTATTTCTTCAACAAGGAAATTACAAATTTCTTCCAAATATTTTTTATCTGTTTGATCGAAAGAATTATATTCTGTGCTGTCCAGATCCAGAACTCCAAACAGAGAATTATCTTTCCTGATAATTGGAATTACAATTTCTGATTTCGATTCAGCATCACACGCAATATGACCTTCAAACCTGTTTACATCGGGAACGATTAATGTTTCTCGTGTCGAAGCAGCCTTTCCGCAAACTCCTTCATTAAGTCTTATGATAGAACAGGCAACCTTTCCCTGGAAAGGTCCGACGTATAATCTTTCTCCATCAAAAAGATAAAATCCAATCCAGCTAATTTTGCTGAAAGTTTGTTTTAATCCTGCTGTTAGATTTGCAAGATTTGATAATTCAGGTTCATCTTTTACAAGTAAAGATTTTATCTGCTTAATTAGAAGATCATATCTTTCTTCGTCGGTTCTAATGTTTTTGGGAATAACCAGTTCTTCCAATTATTTCCTCTTACTCTTCGATGTTTTCTTTTTGATCTTCGTGTTTTTCTTCTGAGTTTTTGGTGATGTAAAGATATAAGGTATTGCATCATCGACCTTTTCAACCGTTACAATTTTTATCCCGTCTTTTACTTTGTCCGGAATTTCGTTCAAATCGATTTCATTCTTTTTAGGAATAAGTACTGTTTTAATCTCATTCCTTTTTGCAGCTAATAACTTCTCATTCAAACCACCAATCGGAAGTATTGATCCGGTTAAAGTTATTTCTCCGGTCATTGCAACATTGTTTGATGCTGGTCTGCCGCTTATTGCAGAAAACATTGCCATTGCCATTGTAATTCCGGCTGAGGGTCCGTCTTTCGGGATTGCACCTTCAGGAACGTGTATATGAATTTCTTTACCTTTAAAGAAATCGGTATTTAAACCGAGTTTTTTTGCAGAAGATCTTAGATAACTTAATGCAGCCTGTGCAGATTCTTTCATCACATTACCGATTTGTCCTGTAAGACTCAGCTTACCGGTACCGGTCATTATCGTAACTTCAACATTTAGCAAATCACCGCCAACGCTCGTCCAAGCTAAACCGGTTACACTTCCGATACGCTGAGCTTTTTCGTGGTGCGACTCTCTGAACTTCGGATTTTTAAGATACTTCTCAACTAATTCTTCGTCTATAATATATTTCTTTTTAGTTTTTTTCTTTCCATTTAAAGATTCTTTCAGCACGATATCCCTGGCAATCTTACGACAGATCGAAGCAAGTTCGCGTTCAAGATTTCTTACTCCTGCTTCACGAGTGTATTCCCTGATTAGTTTCCTGATTGCAGCATCATGGAATTCAATTTTTTTGTCTGAAAGACCATGCGCTTTTAATTGTTTACGGATCAGATGTGCTTTAGCTATTTCAATTTTATCATATTCAAGATAACCCGGAAGTTCGATGATTTCCATCCTATCCTGTAGCGGAAGAGGAATGTTATACCTGACGTTTGCAGTTGTTATAAACATTACCTGCTTCAAATCGTAATCAACTTCAAGATAATGATCACTAAAAGTATGATTTTGTTCGGGGTCGAGAACTTCAAGCATTGCTGATGAAGGATCGCCGCGAAAATCTACACTCATCTTATCAATTTCATCTAAAAGAATAACAGGATTTATTGTGCCTGCTTTTTTCATAGATTGAATTATTTTACCGGGCATTGAGCCGATATACGTTCTACGATGTCCTCTTATTTCTGCCTCATCACGAACACCGCCGAGACTTATCCTAATAAATTTCCTTCCAAGTGCTCTTGCAATTGATTTACCAAGTGATGTTTTACCAACTCCGGGAGGACCAACAAAACATAGTATTTGTCCGCGGATCTGTTTAACAAGATTCAGTACTGCAATATGTTCGATAATTCTTTCTTTAGGTTTCTCAAGTCCGAAATGATCTTCATCCAGAATTTTCTGAACGTGCTTAATTTCCAGATTGTCTTTTGTTTTAGTTGACCAGGGAACTTCAAGAAGCCAATCCAAATAATTTCTGATCACAGTAGATTCAGGTGACATCGGCGGTGTCTTCTTAAGCTTGGCGAGTTCTTCAAGAGCTTTGTTTTCAGCTTCCTTTGTCATCTTCGCTTTTTTTATCTTTTGCCGCATCTTTGAAAATTCAGGTGAGCCATCTTCATCTTCACCTAACTCTTCCTGCAGTATTTTTATCTGCTCCTGGATGATAAATTTTCTTTGTGTCTTTGCTATGTTTTCCTGGACTTTATTATCTATCTCTTTTTCAATTTTCAGAATATCGATTTCCGAGTTCAGAATTTTTATCACTTCATAAAACTGATCCTTCAATGTGTACTTCTGAAGGATTGTTTGTTTAACATCAATTAACTGGTTAACATTTGCAGCCACATAAAATAATTTTCGATCAAGTTCGACGATATTTTCAAAAGCCGACAAAGTTTCGGCTGGGATGTTCCTGCTGATCTTGATATACTGTTTAAATAACTGTGACATTTGCCTTTCCATTGCGTTCATTTCATGATCGCGTACTAATTCCGGTAAAACAATTTCTATTTTTCCTTCAAAGAATTCTTTTCTATTTGTAAACTCAACAATCTTTGCCTGTATTAAACCATCAACAATAATTTTTATTAAGCCGTTGGGAAGCTTTAATATTTGTACGATTTTAGCGATTGTTCCGTCCCTGTAAATATCATCGGCAGAGGGATCTTCTATATTTGATTTTTTCTGGGTGGAAAGAAAGATGTATTTTGTATTTTCAGTTGCATAATTAGCTGCTCTTATTGACTGCTCTCTGCCAACCAGAACAGGAAAGATCATATACGGAAATATTACAATATCCCTGAGCGGTAAAACCGGCAAAGTATCGGGAATATTGTCAATAATAGAACCTTCATCAGAGGAATGAATGTCAATTTCTTTTGACTGATCCAAATAAAAACTCCTGTTTGTTCACTTTTAATTATCATCAAAATATACCAAAATTGCTTAGGGCTATCAAGGTTGTAAGAATTGAATGAAATTACTTTCAACTACCATTTCAACTTATTTAATGAATTTATATTCGAAATTGATATGGGTATATTTGTAAAAATAATCAAGGAAATAAATGATTAATGATATAATTGAAATAGCAAAACAAGCAGGCTCTGTAGTGAGAGAGGGTTTTGGGAAAAATTTTAAGATAGATTATAAAACAAGCGAAAACAATCTGGTAACGGAAGTAGATAAAGCTTCTGAAAAATTGATTACAGATTTTATAACAAAAAAATATCCGGTGCACAGCATTTTAGCTGAGGAAGGCAGCGGCACAAAAAATAATTCGGAATACTTATGGGTTGTCGATCCACTTGATGGTACAACGAATTTTGCTCACGGTCTACCGATTTTTTCTGTTTCAATCGGTGTACAAAAAAATAATGTTACAATTGCCGGTGTAGTTTACGATGTAATGAACGATATTGTTTACTCGGCAGAAAAAGACAGCGGTGCATTTGCCGGTTCACAAAAGATGATCGTAAACCGAACATCAAAATTAGAACACAGTTTGCTCGTTACAGGTTTTCCTTACAACATTGCTGAAAATCCTGAAAATGCTTTTCAGAAATTTGAAGCGTTAACTAGAAAAGCCCGTGGAGTAAGAAGACTTGGTTCTGCAGCAATTGATTTTTGCTTTGTTGCGTCAGGTATTTTTGAAGGATTCTGGGAAGTGCATCTTCATCCCTGGGATTTGTGCGCAGGAAAATTAATTGTTGAGGAAGCCGGCGGTTTGGTAACAGATTTTAAAGGAAATGAAATTGATATTTATTCCAAGAAAATACTTGCTTCAAATGGAATAATTCACAATCAGATAATCAAAGAATTTGAAAAGCTTAAATAACTTTTTCTTTTACTCTGAATACTTTTCGTAGTATAAATTTTCTATAAACTCTCTGTATTTATCCTCCACTACTTTTCTTTTAATCTTTAAGCTGGGGGTGATTTCACCATTTTCAATTGTAAAAGGTTTGTCAAGGAGAATGAACTTCCTTACTCGTTCATAATTTGCAAGCTTTTTCTGAAATTGCATCATATCATTTTCAAAAAGTTTATAAATAGTATCATTTTTCACAAGATCCTGGTTTGTTGTATAAGGAATCTTATGTGAATCAGCATATTCTTTTACAGCTTCAAAATCAGGAACAATGAGTGCGCTTAGAAACATTCGCTTATCACCAATTAAAACAAACTGGTCTATATATTTACTTGCGAGAAAAGTGTTTTCTATATGAGAAGGAGCAATATATTTACCTGCTGAGGTTTTAAACAGATGTTTTTTTCTGTCTGTAATCATTAAAAATCCATCGGCATCAAAAACTCCAATATCGCCGGTATGTAGCCATCCGTCTTTTATAGTTGCCTCGGTTTCCTTTTTATTTCTATAATATCCCCGCATAATATTCGGACCTTTGGCGAGTATCTCTCCATCATGTGCTATTTTAACTTCAATACCTGGTAAGACTTTACCAACGGTTCCAAACTTATAATCATCGATCCTGTTTGCAGCAATTACGGGTGAAGATTCTGTTAATCCGTATCCTTCCAGGATTCTAATTCCAATTGCTTCAAAAAACTCACCAAGCTCTCGTGATAAAGGTGCACCACCGGAAATAAAGAAACGTAGATTTCCCCCTGTTCTATCTTGTATATTTTTTAGTACAAGTTTATGAGCAAGTTTATGTTTGATTGAAAGTGAAAGTGATACATTTTTTTCTTTCTTCGCATTGATAAATTGTTGACCTGTTTGAAGTGCCCAATAAAATATTTTTTGTTTCTTAATAGATTGACTTTCTACATTCTTCATAATTTTGGAGTAGATTCTTTCAAACAGTCTCGGCACAGTTGTAAGTAAAGTAGGCTTCACTTCTAAAAGATTATTTGCAACAGTTTCTATACTTTCAGCGTAGCAAATCATTGCTCCGGATGAGACTGCTGTATAGTATCCAGCCATTCTCTCGAAAATGTGGCAGAGAGGAAGGAATGAAAGGAATACGTCATTTTTATCTATAGGAAACGATTTTAATGCTGCTTCTACATTCGACATTATATTTTTGTGTGTAAGGATTACGCCTTTTGGTTCACCTGTTGTTCCAGAGGTATAAATGATTGTGCAGACATCGCTCTCTTTAACTAACTTCATACTTTCGGTAAGTAAATTCGGATCTTCTTTTTTAAAGAACTTACCTTTATCCTGAACCTGGCGAAAAGTATGCAAATGATTTATTGATGGATCATAATCTTTTTCATTTAGAATGATTATATTTTTTATATGCCTGCACTTACCAAGTATCTTTAAAATCTTGTTTAATTGAAATTTATTAGAAACAATTACAGTATTTGCTTCCGAATTATTTAATATGAATTCAATTGAAGCTGCAGTAAGAGAAGGGTAGAGTGGAACATCGATCGCACCAAGACCTAAAATTGCCATATCGGAATAAATCCATTCCGGTCTGTTTTCCGAAACGATTGCAATTTTGTCCTCACGTTTTATTCTCATAGATGCTAAACCGAATGCAAACAGATCCGTTTCGGTTTTAAATTGGGAATATGAAATTCCTCTGTAAGCACCATCTGCTTTATATCTTAGAAAATCCCTGCTTATGGTTGGTCCGAACTCTTCTGTAATAAAACTATAAAGCTCAGTAATAGTATTACAGGATTTTAAATTTCCCATATCTCTCTCTCACTCTCCTGATTGAAAAGATAAATAGTTTAAATTCCCCTAAAAGTTAATTATCAAAAATATTGAATTTTAACTTTAATATTTTCTAATTATTAATATTTAATATAACATCGTCAAGATAAATTAGAAAGAGTTCTTTGTGCCTGGTTTTATTTTATTAGATATGTATTTAATAACGGGAAGTGTTTAGAAATTGTTTATTCGGGCTAAAACAGTTAATTTTTGATGTCTTTTTTATTTTTTAACAGGAGTTAACAGATGAGAATCAAGCCGTTTAAGAATGAACCAATAACCGATTTTAGTATAAAATCTAATCTTATAAAGCAACAAATAGCTCTTACATCTGTAGCAAAACAGTTAGGTAAAACTTATGAAATGGTAGTTGGTGGACAAAAGTTAAGATCAAAAAATAAATTAGTTTCTTACAATCCAGCCAACAAAGATGAAGTAGTTGCAATGTTTTATAAGGGAACTAAAGAAATGGCGATACGTGCGGTAGAAACAGCAGCTAAAAAGTTTGAAGATTGGAAATTCGTTCCGGCGGCAGAAAGAGCTAATTTTCTTTTTAAAGCCGCTGCTATTGCAAAGGTTAGAAGATTTGAGATTAACGCCTGGATGATTTATGAAACGGGCAAAAATTATCTGGAAGCTGATGCCGATACTGCCGAAGCAATTGATTTTCTTGAATTTTATGGCAGGGAAATTCTCAGGTATTCTTCCAAACAGCCCTTGACTCCGGTAAAAGGAGAAAGTAACGAGTTGGTTTATATTCCTCTTGGTGTTGGTGTTTCAATTCCGCCGTGGAATTTTCCTTTCGCAATTTTGGTTGGGATGACTTCTGCCGCATTAGTTTCCGGTAACACAGTTGTATTGAAACCTTCGAGCGATTCACCAATGATGGGAAAATTGTTTTATGATATTATGCACGATGCAGGTTTACCGGATGGAGTCATTAATTTTCTTCCCGGTTCGGGTGGTGAAGTTGGCGATACCCTGGTTTCCCATCCAAAAGTAAGATTCATCTCATTCACCGGTTCGATGGCTGTTGGTACACATATTTACGAGCTTGCTTCCAAAGTTCAACCAAAACAGATCTGGCTTAAAAGAGTAATTGCTGAAATGGGTGGAAAGGATTGTATAGTAGTTGATAAAGAAACTAATATTGATGAAGCTGTTAATGGTGTTGTGACCTCTGCTTTCGGTTTTCAGGGACAAAAATGTTCTGCATGCTCGCGTGCTATAGTTGATAAAGCTATCTATCCGAAATTTGTCAGTAAATTGAAAACTGCTGTTGAAAAAATTGAAGTTGGTCCCGGTGTTGAGAATTATCCGGTGGGTCCTGTTATAAATGAAGCAGCACAGAAGAGTATTTTGAATTATATAAGAATAGGTAAAAAGGAAGGTAAGCTTTTAGTTGGCGGTACAAAGGCAAAGGGCAATGGTTATTTTATTAAGCCGACTGTGATTACAGACATCAAACCTGATCACAGACTTGCCAAGGAAGAAGTTTTTGGTCCTGTACTTGCCGTTATTAAATCTGATAATTTTGAACAAGGTCTTAAAATAGCAAACAACACAATTTATGGATTGACCGGTGCTGTTTATACAAGAAACCGTAAAAAAATTGATTCGGCAAAAAAACAGCTTCTGATCGGTAATTTGTATTTTAACAGGAAATGTACAGGTGCTTTAGTTGGCGGTCATCCTTTTGGCGGATTCAATATGTCCGGAACAGATTCAAAAGCAGGTGGAAGAGATTATTTACTTCTCTTCCTCCAGGCAAAATTAATGAGTACAAAGGTTTAACAAGCAATTACAATTTAGGAGTTAGAACTCTGTACTAACATATCCAGAATTATAATAAAGAAAACATTTTAAAATACCGCTAAGGAAATACTAAATTTTAAATAAACTATTTTATAAATAATCCAGATTCTCCTCTCCCTTAGGGAGAGGGTTAGGGAGTAGGCTTTTTTTATGAAAATTCATGAATATCAGGCAAAAGAAATATTAAGAAAATACAATGTAGCTGTTCCGAAGGGCAAAGTTGCATTTTCAGCCGAGGAAGCGGTAAACATTGCTAAAGTAGATTTACAAGGAGATGTATGGGTTGTTAAAGCACAGATTCATGCAGGTGGAAGAGGAAAAGGCGGTGGCGTAAAAGTAGCAAAAAACCTTGAGGAAGTTTTGGAGCTTTCTAGTAAAATGCTGGGGATGACCTTGGTTACTCATCAAACAGGACCGGAAGGAAGGGTTGTTAAAAGATTGCTGATCGAAGAAGGAATAAATATAGACCGCGAATTTTATGTGGGCATCACTCTGGATCGTGCAAAAGCTAAAAATGTTGTAATGGTTTCAACAGAAGGTGGAGTTGAAATTGAAAAAGTTGCGGCAGAATCTCCTGAAAAAATAATTAAAGAAATTGTTGAACCTGAATTAGGATTGCAGCCATACCAGGCTCGCAAATTAGCCTATTCATTAGGACTCAAAGGAGACCAGCATAAAAATGCTGTAAAATTTCTTTTAGGACTTTACAAAGCATACGAGGGAACAGATGCTTCACTTGCAGAAATAAACCCGCTTGTCGTTACAAAAGAGGGAAATGTTATCGCATTAGATGCAAAGATGAATTTTGATGATAACGCACTTTTCAGACATAAAGATATATTAGAATATCGCGACCTCGATGAAGAAGCACCACTTGAAGTTGAAGCCTCAAAATATGATCTGAATTATATTAAACTTGATGGCAACGTTGGCTGTATGGTTAACGGTGCCGGACTCGCAATGGCAACTATGGATATCATCAAGCTTGCCGGTGGTGATCCGGCAAACTTTTTGGATGTTGGAGGAACTGCAAATAAAACCACAGTTGCAAATGGATTCAAAATAATTCTCTCCGATCCAAATGTTAAAGGAATATTAATTAATATTTTCGGTGGAATAGTTCGCTGCGATCGTGTAGCTCAGGGAGTTATTGATGCCACAAGGGAAATGAAAGTTGAAGTTCCAATTGTGGTAAGACTTGAAGGTACAAATGCGGTTGAAGCCGGAGAATTACTTAATAATTCGGGACTCAATTTTGAAGTGGCTGGCAGTCTTAAAGATGCAGCAGAAAAAGTTACATCTGTTTTACAAAACTGATTCAATCTGAATCATATTGAATATGAAATTTGGTGTTTCCAGTGGCACAGCATTTGAGTTCCGTGCTTAGTAAAAATATACTTTATTATCAAGTTGTTTTATTACAGATTAAATGATTTATTAGTAAGGGTGATCCAAACAAAGAACAACTATCAAGAGAATTGAATGTCTATCTATGATTTTGATTTCAACGATGATTCTGCGCAACAGAATAGTAATTACGTTGAAGAAGAAATAACTGCATGTAAAAATCTGATTGAAAATAATTTGATTTTTGGTGCCATTGAAAGGATAGAAGACGTTATTCTTCTCTGTATCGATAATAATTATGTAACGGATGGATTATACTTTGTTGATTTTCTTCTTGAAATCTCACCTTATAATTCCGAATACTGGGCTAAACGCGGGTTACTTCTGAGCACTTCCGGTGAATACGAAGAATCCTTGGATTCTTTTAACAAAGCTCTGTCTTTAAATCCCGGTGATACCGATATATTAATAGAAAAATCTGCAGTTGAAGAAAATCTTGGATATTTTTCCCAGGCAGAAGAAACTTTATTCTCGGTACTGAACAGCGAGCCAGATAATGAAGATGCACTTTACAGCTTGGGAGTTTTAAACCAGAGACAGGAAAGATTTGATATCGCGGTTTATTATTTTGAAAAGGTATTAAAATCTGATCCGGAATACACAGAAGCTTATTATGAGTTGGGCTACTGTTACGAAAACCTGGAAGAGTACCGAAAAGCACTTGAAGCATACGACAGGTTCCTGGGTTTAGATCCCTACAATCCAAATGGCTGGTATAACCGTGGAATTGTATTAAGTAAAATTAACAGACCGGAACAAGCATTAAACAGTTACGATCTGGCAGTTTCGTTAAAAGAAGATTTTGTAAATGCCTGGTTTAACAAAGGAAATTTGTTAGCTGAACTCGGAAGAACAAAAGAAGCTCTAGAAAGTTTCAAAAAAGCTTATCACATAGATAATTTCGATGAATCCACCTGTTTTAATCTGGGTAATCTTTACGAGGATCTTGAAGACTTCATCAACGCTATAAAATTTTATACCGAAGCGATAAAAATTAATGATGAATATTATGAAGCATATTTATCACGAGGTTATTGCTATGATACAACAGGAAAATATCATCTCGCATTAAAAGATTTTAATAAAGCAATCGAGTTATCGAGTGAAAATGTAGAAGCATGGTATGCAAAAGCGGATCTTGAATATTCACTTGGAAAACTGGAAGAATCAGTTAAGAGTTATAAATCTGCATTAAAATTAACTCCGGATAATCATCAACTCTGGTTTAACCTTGCTGAAACATTTTTCGAAATGGGTAAATGGTTAGAAGCGCTAAATAGTTTTGATGAATGTTTAAGAATAAATCCTGTGGATGCAACTTCGATGTACGGAAAAGCAAAAGTAAATTTTCTTTTAAGCAGAACTCACGAAGCAATAGAGTGTTTGAAGAAAGCCTTTAAAATCGATCCCGGTATAGAGAAAGAATTTACTTCAGATTACCCGGATGTAAAATCATCAAAACTCTTTAAAAAACTTTTAGGGGAAAACTGAGCTTTTCGTTTTTATATCTTACATTAAAGTGTATTTTATATAGTTTCAGTATGTGAGACATGAAAAATTCGTTTTATGCAAATACAAAAGTGGTTGGGTTAATCGGTCATCCGATAAAACAATCTTACTCTCCTTTCATACATAACATAGCATTTCAATTTAAGAATTTAGATTATATCTATATGCCTTTCGATGTTGTGCCCGATAATCTTTCTGCAGCTCTGAAAGGCGTTATGGCACTCGGTATTGAAGGGCTAAACGTTACGATTCCGCATAAGGAAAAAATCATAAAATATTTGGATGAACTTTCCGAAGAAAGTGCAACGATCGGGGCAGTAAATACAATAGTAAATGATCATGGAACATTGAAGGGTTACAATACTGATGTTCACGGTATTCTTGAATCTTTATTGCCATTTAAAGATGAAATAACAGGATCGAAAGTTTGTGTGATCGGTGCTGGCGGTGCAGCACGGGCGCTTATCTTTACTTTAATAAGATATTTTAAACCTGAAGAAATTATTTTGATCAACAGAACGGTTCAGAGAGCGGACTCACTTCAGAATTATTTTATGGAGAAGATGCTCTACAATGACTTCAAAACAAGGGATCTTTTTCCGCCGGATTTAATAGAAACTTTTCAGAATTCCAAACTAATTATAAATTCCACTCCTATTGGAATGTTCCCCGATGTTAACGATACGCCTACAACTTTAAAAGAATCTTTTCACAAAGAACATTTAGTTTTCGATATGGTTTATAATCCTACGGAAACCGAATTTCTTAAGCTGGCAAAAAAACAAGGTGCACAAATAATTGGCGGACTGAAAATGCTGGTCTACCAGGCAGCAAAATCTTTTGAATTATGGACAGGAGAGGAAATGCCCGCTGAAAAAATTTCCCGTTCTGTCGAATTGTTGATTAAGCATTAACCTAACTTAATTTTGCGAAAGCCTTTTTAAGCCTGTACATCACTTCTTTAAGATTTTCCATTGATGTAGAATAAGAAATTCTTATATGCCCTTCGGAACCGAAAGCACTTCCGGGAACTACCGCAACATGAACTTCCTGAAGTAAATACATTGCTAAATCGAGTGAAGTCTCAAATTTATGATCACCAATTTGTCTGTTTAGCAGCGATGAAATATCGGGGAAAAGATAAAAAGCGCCCTGCGGCTTGTAACATTTTATTCCATCGATTGATGTTAATTCATTATATAAATAATCACGCCGGGCTTTTAATTCAACTAACATTTCTTCAATCATAAATTGTGGACCGGAGAGAGCTTCAATTGCAGCTTCCTGGGAAATCGCCGAAGCGTGAGAAGTTGTATGGCTCTGGATTTTATTCATCCCGTTAATTATTTCTTCGTTTGCAGCAGCATAACCAATTCTCCATCCTGTCATTGAATAGGATTTTGACACGCCGTTAACAACTACAATTCTATCTTTTACCGATGGTTCTACAGTCGCTAAATTGTAAAATTTATAATCATCAAATACAAGCTTTTCATAGATATCATCAGAAATAACATAAAGGTTTTTCTTTTCAATGACCTCTGCAAGTTCTGCAAGTTCATTTTTATTATATCCAGTTCCGGTAGGATTTGAAGGATTACAAAATATTAATGCTTTTGATTTTGGCGTTGCAATATCTTCGAGCTGTTTTGCAGTAAATTTAAATCCACTGTCGATATCTGTTTCTATAACTACGGATTTACCCTGAGCCATAGAAACCATAGCCGGATAAGAAACCCAGTAAGGTGAAGAAAAAATTACTTCTTCACCGGGATTTACCAAGGTCATTATCGCATTAAATACTGCCTGTTTGGCTCCGTTAGTTACGATAATGTTTTTTAATGGATATTCGAGATGGTTATCACGTTTAAGTTTTGATGCGATAGCTGTTCTTAGTTCAACGGTTCCAACATTCATCGTGTAACGCGTTTTGTTTTCATCAATTGCCAGTTTACCGGCTTCTTTAATGTTGTGAGGTGTGTTAAAATCCAGTTCACCCATTCCCAGGTTTATCACATCAGCTCCGGCTGCTTTTAATTTTTTTGCCTCGGCTGAAATCATCATTGTTTTTGATACCTCAATCTGATTGATCCTGTCAGCTATCATAGTCCTTCCATTGTTTATTGATTTAAGTTTTTATAACAATTGTGGAAAAATAATTGGCGGTCAATATACTGCCTCTTCTATAAAATTGAAAATCCCGAATATTATCCAAAATTAAAAGAGTAGTTTTTGGGTAATTGATAAAGTGTCGGAGATTTTTTAGGTTTCTTTCAAAATCAGGATTTGTTATGAAAACTTTATACTTCTTTTTAATTACTGTGCTAATTATTTCATTTGCTGATGTCCCGGCACAATCCTTCAATAGAAAATCTGCTTTTATATCAGGAATTGTTGGCGCGGCAAGTTTAAATAATTCAGGAATAAATGAACAGAGTTCATTTGCTTTAACATTTGGCGGGAGTTTCGGAATTCCGTTAACAAAAAATCTCTTCCTTTATACAAGAAGCTCTTATACATCAAAATCTAATTTTCAATCTTACTATAATACATCTTTTGTTGCTTCTCAATTCCTGTATTCGGATCGGTTAGCTTTAGTAAATGCATCGTTTTCCCAGTTAGTGGTCAATTCCGGTTTACTTTATAATTTTTATGTGTCGAAGTTTTTGACCCTTGGAGTAAGCGGCGGAGCCACATTTGCAGTATTAAACCAGGATGCAAAACTGGTCGGTGGTCACATCATTTCAAATGTAGATAATGAAACAATCTGGGGTGCTTTCGGTGGATTGATGGCTGAAAAAGGATGGGAAGACAGTAACATAACCACGTTTATTGAAGCCCAATATAACTATGCACAAAGCAATGCAGCTTATCACTCAAATGCTCTGAACAGAATGAATTTTACAATTGGTGTAAGATACTACCTGCATCGATGAAGTTTTTAAACTGGCAAATTCGGGATTGTTAATTTGATTTCTTCGGTTTTGTGATAGAATATAATTCCCTCGCATGATGAAGTGTTTCTTCAACCTGTTCACTCTTTAGATCTGCCACCTTTTTATCTTCTACATTATCATATCCAACGACATTTCCATCCTGGTTTAGATAGAGATCCAGACTTGATAAAACTCTTCTCCAGTTGTTACGTTGATCTTTTTTAAATGTTAATTTTCTTTCCTTATAATAAACAAGATTCCCGTCCTTGAAATAGTAATGATTATAAGAATCGCCTCCGGTTCTGAAATTAATTTTTTCATTTAAGAAAATATATCCCGGAAGTGGATAGTATGCCCTTATATGCGAGTATGCCCTCTTCGATGCCCATTCAAAATTAGTTTCCTCTAAGCCATGCATGTTTGCATCTGCTTTTTGCACAATTGCTTTTACATCTTCAAGCGAATATTTTTTCTGTCCACAGAAACTTAATAATACAGTAATAACTATTAATGAAAATATCTTTAAAATATTTTGGATCATATTTTTCGTTAATTGAAATGAGAAAGCCACGTCTTAAACGTAGCTTTGTAAAATAATTTATAATTTATTTCTTTCTTAACTCATCTCTGATTTCTGTTAAAAGGACTTCTTCTTTTGTTGGTTTTGGTGGTTCGGCTGGCTTTTCAACTTCTTTCTTTTTCATCTTGTTGAGCCCCTTAACTACAATAAAGATAGAAAAAGCGATTATCAGAAAATCAATTACTGTATTTATAAAAACTCCATATTTTAGTAACACTGGTTCGGAGCCTTCTGTTCCCTGTTTTATTGTAATTGCCAAAGTTGAAAAATCAACTCCTCCTAGTAATAAACCGATGGGCGGCATTATTACATCGCCAACTAATGAGGAAACAATTTTCCCGAAAGCGACACCGATAATTATACCGATAGCCATATCCATTACGTTTCCTTTCATAGCGAATGTTTTAAATTCTTTTAAAATTCCCATTATGTTTTCTCCTCAGATAATTTAAAATAAATTATGTAACGGAAGTAAATATAGAAAAATATCTTTTGTTCCGAATGAAGGAAAGTAGATCTGAAAACAAAATTTTATATTTTTATGGATAAACCTTAAAAAACAAAGCCTATTGTAATCAAATATTCCGTGCCGTCGTAATTAGTATCACCGCCAATTGGTTCCTTAAAATCACTAACTGAATGATATGCTACTCCAAGTCCCATTTTAAATATAGAACCTATAAGAAAATCCACTCCACCACCGATTCTTAAACCAAATGTCGACTCAACTACAGTTTCATTTGCAACTATCCTGGTGATTGCCACTTCATTCTTTGTATAAGTACCTATGTAAGGTCCTGCTGCAAGTGAAACATATGGCAGTACATTGTTTTCTCTGCTTATCTGCAAAGGATAAAAATTTACGCCAATAAGTATTGGCATTAATGTGGCGGTTTCTGTAGATACATTTATAATTCCTGTAGTAGTTTTTGTTTCAATGAGCAGCGCACCCAGACTTAATCTTGCAGAGAGATATTCCTTTATCCAATATTGATATGAGAGTGAACCGATAAAGCCGTTTGTTGAGTTGGTTGTAACTGAAGTTGATGAAATTGTTATTGCACTTTGACCTGAGTTATCAAATAATCCGAAATGCAGATCAATACTGTTTTTGCCCGTGAATGATGGATAACTGACAACATCCGTTTGCGCAAATAAGAATTGAGAAAATGAGAGGATAATAAAACTGAGTAATATTACTTTCGTTTTCATTTTTCTTCCCTGCTTGATAATGAATAGAAGGAAATTATGTCAATCCTTGGATATTGTCAATAAAGAAAATTAAGTGTGAATATAACCACCTTTAATAATTTATCGTATTTGCTCCATTTTGATTAATGATCCAGCAATCTTCTGTGATAATTGATCTGTCCCAGATGATAATTAAGATGTGTTGCCAGGTGTACTAAGAAAAATTCAGTTGTCATTTCGTAACCAAATACATTTACAGGATAAATCTCATTGAATTTATCTTCTTTTAATTCGGATATCGTTTTTTCAACTACTTTTGCCGTTATATTGATCTCATCCAATAATTTTTCTTTTGGGATATCTTTAGTGCTAAATTCGGCTTCACGATTTCTTACGTATCCCGAATTACCAAGTACACTTCCAATAAAATGCTGAAGATTTCCGCAGAGATGCATGCAAAGATTACCTGTTGAGTTTTTTATTTCACCGGAAATTATCCAGAGTTTCTTATCATCTTTATATGAATCGATTTCGGTTTTAAGTTTATCTAAATCTCGGTTAAACAATTTTATTAATGTTTCTTTCATTTATTTTCTCATTCTGTTAATTCATTAATAATTTCTTCAAGCAGCTTGTTAAACTCATCCGGTTTTTCAAGCATCAGGAAATGCCCGACGCCGTTCATTATTTTCAAATCAAAATCTTTAATATGCTTTTTAGCTGATTTCGTATTTGTTGGAAATTTATCCGAGTTAAGAAACCGGACCGGTATATCTATTTTATCAAACTCTTCGGCTTCTTTAAAGTTAAATAAACCAATAAAAGAAGCGAGTGCAATATCTTTTGGTTCTGAAGCGATATCTTCTGATATAGATTTAACGAGATTACTATCAGCTTTATTTCCGAATATTGAACTTATATATTTTTTGGTTGCATCCGAGAAATCATCTTCAAAC
>Ga0315540_10000902_pt1 | contig 16988 bp, 18 predicted proteins | sample SalMarSW160110MG_FD_203677 | JGI IMG/M metagenome (GOLD analysis project Ga0315540, IMG submission 203677) | Salt marsh sediment microbial communities from the Plum Island Ecosystem LTER, Massachusetts, United States - Salt Marsh Sediment SW1601-10 ...
GAGGTGATCGTCAGCCCGTTTGAATTCGTGAACCGCTAGATCTCAAGGGCGAGCCGGGCATTGCCCGGCTCGCCCTGTATCAACTTCCCCGCCGAGGACGAATGCCAGGATGAACGCAGGAACGCCGGCTGCAGTGAGGATCCCGCTCATCGAGCGTGTCACGGACGCGGCAATAAGCGGCTTCCTGTGGGCTCTGCGGATCATAGTCATCCTGGTCGTCGTAATCGGCTCGTACCTCACTCTCGCCAGCGGTCGCTACACCAATAACTGGCTCGACTTCATCGTCGGCGGTGTGGTCCTGGGCAGCATCTACGCGCTGATCGCGCTCGGCTACACGATGGTCTACGGCATCCTGCGCCTCATCAACTTCGCCCATGGCGACATATTCATGGCCGGCGCGGTCGGCGGCTACTTCACCGCGGTAGCCCTGGCCAGCGTCGACTTCCTCAACGGCGGGGTGATCAATGCCATCGTCTCGGTGGCACTGATGATGGTCGTGGCGATGGCAGTGGCGGTGGTCATCGCACTGCTCGTGGAGCGGGTCGCCTATCGACCGCTCCGCAACGCTCCGCGGCTGGTGCCGCTGATCAGCGCCATCGGTGCGTCATGGACCATCGAATACACGTTCCGCGGATTCCTGGGCCCGGGCATCTATGCCTATCCCGACATCGGGGTGCTGCTGGAGAACGTGCCCGTGCCGTTTCAGCTGCGCTGGGTCGACCTGCTCGTGATCGTTTCGGCAGTGGTGATGATGGTCATCCTCTACCTCTTCGTGCAGCGTTCGCGGATGGGCACGGCGATCCGCGCTGTCTCCGAGGACAAGGCCACCGCGGCCCTCATGGGTATCGACGTGAACCGCACGATCGAGGTGACTTTCGCGGTTGGTGCGGCGATGGCCGGCGCTGCCGGGGTCCTGTACGGCCTGGAGTTCAGGCAGGTCTTCTTCCTGACCGGTTTCGTGCCCGGCGTCAAGGCCTTCGCAGCGGCCGTGCTGGGCGGCATCGGCAACGTGCCGGGGGCAATGCTGGGCGGCCTGTTCCTGGGCCAGGTGGAGTCATGGGGCCCCACTCTTTTCCTGGCCGGCCTGGGCGTTCCCGCAGTGAACCAGTTGCGCGACGTGATTGCCTTCACCATGCTCGTCCTGGTACTCGTCTTCCGCCCGTCCGGGATCCTGGGCGAGCGCATCACGGCAGCGCGGGCATAGCCGGCGATGGAAGCGCAAGCTGGCGCGCTGCGATCACCCGAGAAGGCCGACTTCGGCTGGCGGCCGATCCTGCAGGCCGGTCTCATCGGCTTCGGCGTAACCGTCTATCTGTGCATAACCGGAATCGTCGGCACCTTCGCTGAACGGCCGATCATCGCCGACGTCGTCTCCCTGGGACTGACCTCACTGCTTCTCGCGTACGTCGCCGCCGGATACCTGGGCGCACGCGCGGCGGGTGTTCCGGGCGGCATGCGCATTGCTGCCGGCGCATTGAGCGGGCTGATGGCCGGTCTTGGGCCGGCCGCGCTGGTGCTTCTGCGCCAGGTGGTTGACTATCGCGGCTTCGCGATCCAGGCGTCACCCGCCCTGTTTGATCTGCTGACCTTCGGTTTGGGAGTGGCAGGAGTCTGGATAATGCCCACCGCCGCCCTGCTGATCGGTGCGGCAACCGCGGCTGCAGGCGCCGCCCGACCGGCGATCCGCAGGCTGGTGATATGGACCTTCGGCTCGCTGGTCGTGCTGGGACTCTTCTCACCGCTGATCCGTGTTCCGCTGCTGAACAGCCCGGTGCCCAGCCTGGGTAGCACCCTGTTCGCCATCCAGGGGCTGACGATTGTCGGGGCGCTGGTCACGGTGCTCATAGCGGTCGGTGGCGAGGAGTTCGTGCGCTGGCTGGCGCCGCGGCAGAGGATCGCGGCCCTGCCCGCGCGCCGACGCCAGGCGCTGACCGGACCCGCGCTCGTTGCCGGCTTGCTGGTAGTGGCGTGGCTGCCTTTTGGCTTCACCTCGTTCTTCGCCCAGGTCGTGGCACTGGTGGCCATCTACATACTGATGGGCTTCGGCCTCAACATCACGCTCGGCCTCGCCGGATTGCTCGACCTTGGGTTCGTGGCGTTCTTCGCTGTCGGCGCCTACACCGTGGGGCTGCTGACCTCCACCGGGGAGTACGGCATTGCCCACTGGTCGTTCTGGGCGGCCGTTCCCGTCGCGATCGTGATGGCCATGATCTTCGCCTTCATCTTTGGGCTGCCCATCCTGGGCATTCGCGGGGACTACCTCGCCATTGCCACTCTCGGCTTCGGCGAGATCGTGCGCATCCTGGCCAACTCGACCCTGCTGCTCCCATGGCTCGGCGGGCCCCAGGGCGTGCTGGACATCAACAAGCCCATCCCGGTGGGGCCTACCGACCCGCTGGCGGGACCGAACCAGATCTACTACATAGCCCTGGTCTGTGCCGCCATCGTCGCCTTCGTATCGCTGCGGCTGCGCGATTCCCGGCTGGGCCGCGCCTGGGTCGCGATACGCGAGGACGAGGATGTGGCGGAGGCCCTGGGGGTGAACCTGGTCCAGACCAAGCTGCTCGCCTACATGCTGGGCGCCGCCTTTGCCGGTCTTGGCGGCGCCGTCTTTGCGGCGCTCATCGGGTCGGTCTTCGCCAGCAGCATGCAGCTCTACGTGTCGATCAACGTTGCTGCGCTCATCATCGTCGGGGGCATGGGCGGCGTGCCCGGCCCCATCGTCGGAGCGATCTTCCTGATCGGCCTGCCCGAGCTCTTCCGCGAGTTCGCCGCCTATCGCTACCTCTTCTACGGCATCTCGCTGATCGCCATGATGCTCTACCGGCCTGAGGGCCTGGTGCCCTCGAGGATCGCGCGCCGCGAGCTGCACGTGGAGCCCAAAGCGCCGACGGACGGGGCGGCTGTCGCGGCCGGCGAGACGACGGCGGCATAGGCGAGGACACAGCGATGGCAGTGCTACTCGAAGCGAAAAGCGTCACCAAGCGGTTCGGTGGGCTGGTCGCGGTCAACAGTCTCGATTTCTCGATCGAGGAGGGCTCCATCGTCTCGGTGATCGGTCCCAACGGTGCGGGCAAGACGACCTTCTTCAACTGCCTCGCCGGCTGGTACCCGATCGACCACGGCGAGATCCTCTTTGGCGGCCAGCCGATCCACCGCCTGCGCCGCGACCAGATCGCGCACCTGGGCCTGTCGCGGACGTACCAGAACATCCGCCTCTTCGCCACCATGACCGCGATGGAGAACATCCTGGTTGGGCTGCACCACCACCTCCACGCGACGTGGTTCGGCGCGATAGCCGGTACACCGGCGACCCGCCGCGAGGAGCAGGAGGCCAGCGCGGAGGCCCGCCGCCTCCTCCAATTCATCGGTCTGCAGGGCCGCGGCGACACGCTCGCCAGCAACCTGCCCTACGGCGATCAGCGGCGTCTCGAGATCGCACGCGCCCTCGCCAACAAGCCCCGCCTGATCCTCCTCGACGAGCCGACGGCCGGGATGAACCCGGCCGAGAGCCAGCAGATGGCGGCCTTCATGAAACGGCTGCGCGATGAGCTCGGGATTACGGTGCTCCTCATCGAGCACCGCATGGCCGTGATCATGGACATCTCGGAGCGCATAACCGTGCTCGACTATGGTGAAAAGATCGCGGAGGGAACGCCAGCCCAGGTGCGCAGCGATCCTCGAGTAATCGAGGCCTACCTGGGACGGGGCAGCTCGGTCCCCGCGCCGACGGATGACAAGACCGGCGAACAATCCGCGGCCGCGGGAGACGCCTGAGCCATGCCGCTGCTCGAGCTCGACAACGTACACGCCTATTACGGCGCGATCCACGCGCTGCACGGCATCAGCCTGTCGGTCGACGAGGGCGAGATCGTCACCCTGATCGGGGCCAACGGCGCAGGCAAGACGACCACGCTCCAAGTGATCAGCGGACTGGTGCGTGGCCGCGAGGGACACATCCGCCTGTCCGGCGCGGAGATCGGCGACACACCACCACACGAGGTCGTCACCAAAGGGATCGTGCAGGTACCGGAGGGGCGTCGCATCTTCGCGCGCCTGACCGTCGAGGAGAACCTCCGCATGGGCGGCTACACGGTCCCGGATGAGGCGAAGATCAAGGCGGGTATCGACCGCGCCTACACCCTCTTTCCCCGCCTCCGCGAGCGACGCCGGCAGGTGGCGGGCACGCTGAGCGGTGGCGAGCAGCAGATGCTGGCCATGGGCCGCGCGCTGATGACCGACCCCAAGATCCTGCTGCTCGACGAGCCCTCGATGGGACTCGCCCCGAATCTCGTCGAGCTCATCTTCGACACCATCAGCACCGTCAACAAGGGCGGTACCACCATCCTCCTCGTTGAGCAGAACGCGCTGATGGCACTGGGCGTGGCCAACCGCGGGTACATCCTCCAGACGGGCAACATCGTGCTCGCCGACACATCGGAGAAGCTGCGCGACAACGACGAAGTCAAGCGCGCCTACCTGGGCGGCTGACGGCTCTCTGACTATCCGGGCGCGATGGTGGCTGGCTCGCCCTGGTCGCGGTAGATGGGCGTCGCCAGTCCGCAGTAGCGGGTGGTGTCGATCCCCAGGTAGCGCAGCGGCTGATTACGGTCCGGGAGTGGGACTGAGAACTGAGCCGCAGGCGCGTACACGCCCTGGCCGGGTGCTTGGCCGTTGACCAGCGGGCGCGCATCGAACAGGACCGTCCATTGGCCCGGCGCATAATCGCAGCGCACGTCGCCGCGCTGAAGCACTGCCGACAGGTCGATCGCCCGGCCCGCGCGGATCATCGGCCGTCCATCTGTCGCCGTCGGCAAACGAGCCTCCAGAACCGCGCTCAGGTCTGGCGAGCCCCAGCAGGGATCCTGAAGCCCGCCATCGTCCGGCGCTGAATATGGCCCAATGAGGCACAGGCGCGGCACCTCGGCGAACGTCATATCGAGGCTCGACGCGACGCGCACATCGATCTGCATTCGCTCGACGATGCGCACGGTGACGAGCCGGACGCCCTGCTCGACGCCGAAGTCGGCGATGGCGTCGGTGGCCACGAGTTCCGGGGCGTCCGCCTGCGCGGACAGCGTGATCTGTGACATCAGGTCGTCGGCCGTGCGCGGCGTCGCCGCCGGCGGAGCACTGGTGCAGCCGATCAGAACTGCGCTCGGCCCTACCAGCAGAACAAGCGCAAGCAGGCGCCGCGTCGCAGGCGAATTGGCGAACGGCAGCTTGCTCACGGTGGGTGGTGGAAAGGTAGCAGCCGACAGAGGCTAGCGAGGTGGGGAGTGAGGCGAGGCGCCATCCGCGACGCCTCGCCCAAATCGGCCCGTCGTTCAGGCGGCAGCCGAAGCAACCTCCATCCGCGCCTCCTGCGGGGTGTAGCCGTAGTCCTCGAGGCGGCCGGCCAGGTAGCTCTCGTACGCGGAGAGGTCGAAGTGGCCGTGGCCAGACAGGTTGAACAGGATCACGCGCGCGCGACCCTCTTCGCGTGCCTGGAGAGCCTCGTCGATCGCCGCGCGCACGGCGTGGTTCGACTCTGGCGCGGGCAGGATGCCCTCCGTGCGCGCGAACTGGACGCCGGCCTGGAAGGTGGTCACCTGGGGCACGGCGCGGGCCTCGATGTGGCCCAGCTCGAGCAACAGGCTGACCAGCGGCGCCATGCCGTGGTAGCGCAGCCCGCCGGCGTGGATCGGCGGCGGGACGAAGTCGTGGCCGAGCGTGTGCATCTTGACCAGCGGTGTCAGCTGCCCCGTATCGCCGAAGTCGTAGTCGTAGCGGCCGCGCGTCATGGACGGGGCCGCCGCCGGCTCGACTGCGATGAAACGGTACTTCCCCTCACCCCTCAGTTGCCGACCGACGAACGGGAAGGCCAGGCCGGCGAAGTTCGACCCTCCACCGGCACAGCCGATGATCAGGTCGGGCTCCTCACCGGCGAGGGCCATTTGTTCGAGCGCCTCCTGGCCGATCACCGTCTGGTGCAGCAGGACGAAGTCGAACACGGACCCCAGGGAATACTTGGTGCCCGGGTGCTTGACGGTGTCCTCGATCGCCTCGCTGATGGCGATGCCCAGTGAACCGGGATGCTCGGGGCTCTCGGCAAGCAGCTTGCGCCCGAACTCAGTCTCCGTGCTCGGGCTGGGCGAGACCTCGGCGCCGTAGGTCTCCATCAGGATGCGCCGGTACGGCTTTTGGTCGTAGCTGGCGCGAACCATGAACACCTTGACGTCGATGCCGAAGAGCGCCCCGGCAAACGACAGGGCGCTGCCCCACTGCCCCGCGCCGGTCTCGGTCGCGAAGCGCCGGACCCCCTCCTGGCTCGCGTAGAAAGCCTGCGCAATGGCGGTGTTCGGTTTGTGGCTGCCGGGAGGGCTCGCGCCCTCGTACTTGTAGTAGATGTGGGCCGGCGTCTGCAGGGCGGCCTCCAGGCGACGCGCTCGGTACAGGGGCGAGGGTCGGTAGAGCGCGTACGCCTGCCGGACCGGCTCGGGTATCTCGATCTCGCGCTCGGTGCTGACGACCTGCTTGATCAGCTCCATCGGGAAGAGTGGCGCCAGATCGCCGGGGCCGATCGGTTGCCCGGTGCCCGGATGCAGTACCGGCTCCGGTGGCCGCGGCAGGTCGGCCGCGATGTTGTAGAAGGCGCGCGGGATCCTGTCCTCATCGAGCAGGAACTTGGTCTGGTCGACCATCGGTGGTACCTCGCTTTCCGTATCGGCCACGTCCCGGGGCCGAATACACGTAACCGGCCTTCGTCCTGCCGGGACGAAAGGCCGGTCCTTCCGCGGTACCACCCGTGTTCGACGGCTGCTTCACATCCGTCGCACTCTCTCTGCCGACGGGCGCCGGTCACAGCCGGGCCGATCGGTGCTGCCCTGATAACGCTGGCGCTCTGCGCCGGAGCCTAGCGACGCGCCCGCCCCCTCCGTCGGGCGCCTCGATCGGTCCGGGGCTCACGGGTCCATTCATCCTCGTCACCGTCCCGGCTCGCACCAGCCGCCAGGTCTCTGAACCGGCGATCGAGGACTACTCCTCCCGATCAATGCCCACTATTCGGTTGGCCGGCAGTCTAGGCATCACGCAGGGGCTGAGTCAAGGGAGCGGCCGCTCACCGGTCATCCCCTTCCTGTTCATCGCGAAATATTCCATTCGGTTAGCGAATATTCATATGCGCAGCGGCCTCGAGCGTTGTATGGTCGCCACTCCAGACCGAATTACCCATGCAGAGGAGGCAGTGGGCATGTTTCGCCTATCCCAGATGAATGTGGTGGCGTTGACGATCGTCGCGCTGGTCGCCACCGCCTGCGGTGCAGCCTCGCCAACCGAGGCGCCGACAGCGGCACCGACAACAGCTCCCAGCGCAGCGCCAACAACGGCGCCGACAACGGCGCCCACGGCGATGGCATCCGAGTCCGCCGTGCCGGCCACGGAAACGCCGGCGCCGACGACGGCCGTCGTGGCGACGATCCCGAGCGACCAGTTGACCGTCGCCGGCCATCTCCTGGTCTGCAGCGATATTCCCTATCCGCCGCTGGAATACCTCGATGCGCAGGGCAACCCAACGGGTTCGGACATGGAGATCGCGGCCGGGATCGCAGAGCGCCTCGGCCTCCAGCTCGAGGTCGTTAACTCGGTCTTCGACACGATCATCCTGGCCGTCACCAGCGGCAAGTGCGACATCATCATCTCTGACCAGAACATCACCCCTGACCGGCTCCAGCAGGTGGACATGATTCCCTACCAGCAGTTCGGCCAGTCGTTCGCGGTCCTGGCGGGCAACCCGGAGAACCTCACCACCACCACCGATCTGTGCGGCAAGAAGGTGGGCGCGGAAACGGGGACGACGGAGGTCGACTACGCACAGGGCAGCGGGGCCTACAAGGGCGACGGGCTGCCCAAGGTATGCGCCGACGCCGGGAAGCCGGCCGCCGAGGTGAAGCAGTTCTCCAAGGACAGCGACGCGTTCCTGGCACTGACGGCCAAGCAGGTCGACGTCTACTTCGCGGACGTGCCCGTGGTGGCCTACTACGTGGGGCAACAGCCCGACCAGTTCATGGTCGCTCCGATCCCGCAGATCGAGCCCATCATCGTGGGCATCAGCGTCCCCCAGGGCAAGACCGCTGTCGAGGATGCGGTCAAGACGGCGCTCCTGGCGATGATGAATGACGGGAGTTACCTCCAGATCCTCACCAAGTACAACGTGCAGATAGGCGCCATCCAGCCCAGCGACGTTGTCATCCAGAAGGCAAAGTAGGTTGAGGCTGCCGACGGTCGAAACGTAACGAACGTCGTGACGAATCGGCGACAGGCCAAGCTCGGCCGCCGGGGGATAACCCTGGCGGCCGTGCTGCTTGTCGTCTTTCTCGTCGCCGGTTGCCAGGCGACGACGTACCAGTACCGCTGGTCCTACTTCTTCGACTCGATCTTCCGGCCCGATGGGCTGATCATCCAGGGGGTCTTGCTGACTCTCAGCATCTCGATCGTCAGCCAGACCATCGGGGTGATCCTGGGTGTCTTTGGCGCGCTCGGCAAGATGGCCAAGTCGTCACCCTTGAGAGCCATCGCCGGCTTCTACGTGTGGATCTTTCGCGGCACCCCGCTGCTCGTCCAGATCTCGTTCATCTTCTATGGGCTGGGTGTCACGGGTATCTACACGTGGCCTGATTTCCAGCCCCTCGGGCAGTTCGGCAAAGGAGCCGTCCAGGCCGGCATCGTGGCGCTCGGCGTGAACGAGGGCGCCTACATGTCCGAGATCGTGCGCGCCGGGATCCTCTCGATCGAGCCGGGGCAGATGGAAGCCGCAAAGTCGTTGGGCATGACGTTTGGCCAGGCCATGCGCCGGATCATCCTTCCGCAGGCAGCGCGCGTGATCGTGCCGCCGCTGGGCAACGAGTTCAACAACATGCTCAAGACCACGTCGCTGCTGGTGGTCATCAGCGTCCCGGAACTCTACGTGGCCTTCTCGTACAAGAACGCTACCGCCTTCGCTCCTTTCGAGCTCTTCCTGGCGGCCGCGGTCTGGTACCTGGCTTTGACGACGGCGTGGGGGCTCATCCAAAGGCAGATCGAGCGGCGCCTGGGTGCCGGCTTCGGCGGCAGCAGCGGGCCTAGCCTGCGCGAGCGCCTTTTTGGGTTTCGCGCGACAAAGCCCGACGAGCTCCCGCAGGTCAGCGGCGGCCGGTGATGAGCGAGCCGACCGAGAGCCTCCTCGCTGCGATCGGCGGCGCTCCCGCGCCGTCCGCGGACACGGTCGTCGAGGCAACCGACGTGCATAAATACTTCGGCCGCCTGCACGTCCTCAAAGGCCTCTCGATGAAGGTCCAGCGGCAGGAGACGGTCGTCGTCATCGGCGCGTCGGGCTCGGGCAAGACAACGTTCATTCGCTGCGTGAATCACCTGGAGAAGATCCAGGGCGGGCGCATCTTCGTGAACGGCCACCTGATCGGCTACCGCGACGCCAACGGACGGTTGGTAGAGGATCGCGAGCGGAACATTGCCCGGCAGCGCCAGGAGATCGGCATGGTCTTCCAGCGCTTCAACCTGTTCCCGCACATGACAGCGCTGGAGAACATCATCGAGGCACCGACCCACGTGCGCGGCACACCGCGCAAGGAAGCTGTCGCAACTGCGTTCGCGCTCCTTGAGCGCGTGGGGCTGGAGGCCAAGGCCGACGCATATCCCGGCCAGCTGTCAGGCGGTCAGCAGCAGCGCGTGGCCATTGCCCGGGCGCTGGCCATGAAGCCGGCGTTGATGCTTTTCGACGAGCCCACGAGCGCCCTCGACCCGGAGATGATCGGCGAAGTCCTCGACGTGATGAAGGAGCTTGCCCACGAGGGCATGACGATGATCGTGGTGACTCACGAGATGGGCTTCGCACGCGAGGTGGCCGATCGAGTGGTGATGGTGGACGACGGCCAGATCATCGAGGAGGGGACGCCCGAGCACTTCTTCGAGAACCCCACCCACGAGCGGACGAAGGCCTTCCTGTCGAAGATCCTCTAACGAGTTGTCAGCAGGTCACCGACGCCCCACAGGACGATGATCAGACCCGCTCCCGACAGCCACAGCCCGGGCGCCGCCTGCGGCAGACCGAGCGACGCGAAGCCGCTGATCTCGACCACGCGCCAGGCGTAGGCCACCACGGCGATGAGCGCCAGTAGCGCGTAAACGCCGGGTCGGTCGAGTGCGGTCTCGCCGGCGCGCGACGCGAAGGGCAGGATGATCACGGCGAGCATGGCCAGAGAGGCCAGGAATACGAAGATCGCCACGCCCTGAAGGCCCGAGCCGGTCAGGCTCGGGGCGTTGGTCCGCTCAATCGTCCACCACGTCAGTGGCATGCCCACAAGCGTCAACACCGCGCCGGCAAAGAGGACCAATCGGCCGCGGCCACCTCCGCGGGCGTTCACGTGGTCTCGTAGAGCTCGCGCCGGAGTACGCCAATGAACGGCAGGTTGCGATAGAACTCCCCGTAGTCAAGGCCATAGCCGACCACGAACTCATCGGGGATCGTGAAGCCCAGGTAGTCGATCGGAATCTCGACCAGCCGTCGCGCTGGCTTATCGAGCAGCGCGCAGATGCGCAGGCTGTCGGGGTTCTTCCCGCGCAGGTAGCGCAACAGATAATTGAGCGTCAGCCCGGTGTCGATGATGTCTTCGACGATGAGCACGTCCTTGCCCGCGATAGACGAGCTGAGGTCCTTGAGGATGCGCACCAGACCGGAGGTTTCGGTCGTGGCACCGCCATATGAGCTGACCTCCATCAGATCGATCTGGACAGGAATCCTGATGGCACGCATCAGATCGGCCATGAACGGCAGCGAACCCTTGAGCACGCTGACCAGCGTCACCGCCCTGCCAGCGTAGTCGGCACTGATGCGCTCGCCCAGCTCCGCAACCTTGTCGTGAATCTGTGCTTCGCTGATCAGCACTTCAGCGACATCGTGATCGTGATCGGGCGCCTTCGCCAGCTGCTCTACCACTCAGCCCCTCCGTAAATCAATGGCTTCACCTGTTGTCAGCGGCTGGCGGCGAAGTATCTGCGTCGACCGCGGCGGCGGCGTGAGCCGCGCGAAACGCGGCGGCGCGGAGCGGCAGCCTTCGCCCGCACCGTAGTCTCGGCCGCCTCATCAGTCGAGTCAGACGCCGTGGCAGGCTCGTTTTCGCTGACTGGGTCAGCTGCCGGGACCGGCTCGGCGCGATTGGGCATGATCTGGCCTTCCAGACCGCTCAGCGAAGCGGCGAGATCGAAGCGGCCGTACTTGAGCATGAGTGCCCGGAAGTCCTTGCCGTAGAAGAGCTTGACGCGCACGTCCGGGTACAGCTCGCGCAGCCGGCGAAGCTTGCGATTCTTGCGCCGCACGAGGCTCTGCTTGAGCGTGGTCAGCTCCACGTACACCTCTGCCTCCGGGAGGTAGAAGTCGGGCGAAAAGCTCTCGACGACCTTGCCGTCGAGGTTCCACAGAATGGGAAACGTGCGCGGCTCGTATTCCCAGCGAACACCGTAGTAATCGAGGATGCGCGCCAGCTCGGCCTCGCTGGCATGCGCGAAACGTACGTCGTCCGTCACTGGGGCGGGGCACCATCCGATCTCGCGGCGGCCGCCCTGAACAGATGGTCAACATCACCCTTGAATGCGGCCAGGAATTGGTGCATGTCGAGCACGTCGTCCACGCTCACAGTGCTTGCTGATGAGTCGTGCGCACGGCGCAGCTCACTCGCGTCGGCGATGGTCGGCTCACTGTCCTCGACCTCGACAGTCAGGATGGCCACTGTTCGGCTGCCGCAGCTGTCACAGTCCAGGTCGACGAAAAAGAGGCCGTCGCGCTCGGCCAGCAGGCGCATCTGGCTGCCGCGGTACTGCAGGCCGCAGGCGGGACACTCGAACGTCGCGAGCTGGGTGCGCAACCAGTCGGAACCGTCCATTCGAACTGAGTCTAGAGCCTCCACAGGATCTGCGGCATGCAGGATCAGCAGCAGAGGTTGCGGCTCAATCACGGAGGACATGAATGTGGAGGCAGGCCGTGCTGTTATACTCCCGGGCAGTATGAACGCCACCAAGACGGCCACGCCGCCACACAAGGGCACCGGGATGGCCGGACCGTCGCGCCACAGTTACACGAAGGATCGTTCCCAGCTGCTGCGCCGGTTGGCGCGCATGGAGGGCCAGGTGCGCGGCATCGCGCGGATGATCGAGCGGGACGAGTACTGCATCGACATCCTGCAGCAGACCGCGGCGCTGAAGGCAGCGGTCGAAGCGGTCTCCCTGCTGGTGATGGAGGACCACGTTGCCGGCTGCCTGACAACGGCCGTGAAGACCGGCCAGGCAGAGGCGTACACCGAAGAGGTGATGGACGTGGTGAGACGCAGCATGGGCCGGCCGGTCCGGGCCCGCAGCACGGACTGAGAACCAACCCGGGCGTCGGCTGGAGGGTCACTGACCGGCCGCGCAGCCACCGGTGGCGTGCATTTTCTCCACATCGAGCTGTCCCGAGACAGCCTTTCTCCACAATCGGGACAAGGCGCGTGCAACTCGTGGAAAAGCGGGTTGACCCTGGCGGGCACCCGAATCAGACTTCGCGGCCTGCACCACTGGCGCGCCCAAGCGGGGATGGCGCCCCAGACCGAGTACGGTAACCTCGCCGGCTCCGACGATCGGAGAAATCCGATCGGATAGTCGGGCGGAGAGGGAAAACCGAAAGGCCGGTGGTGCGAGAAACGTCACGCCGCAGGAAGTGGGGACAGCGCAACGGATCAGGGACGTTCGGGCATGGACGCAGCTCTGAACGGTCCTCACTCCCGCGGCGACTTTCTCTTGATCGAGCGCAGTTGCCTCACGATGCCACGCTCCTGCCCGCGCTGGGGGACGAGTTCTGGCTGGCAGTCGATGACGGATTGGGGCAACTCGGCATAGAGCTCTCTGTGCCTGCGCGCGCGGCGATCGACAGCCACGTCCGTCTCCTGCTGGCCTGGAACGCGGCCTTCAACCTGACCGCCCTGAGGACGGAGCGCCAGATCGCGGTGGGGCACGTGCTCGACGCCGTCGCGGCGCTGCCGGTCCTGCGCGACCTGCAGGCGACAATGCGCCCGCCTGCCGACACACGCCCAAGCCTCATGGATCTGGGCTCGGGCGGTGGTTATCCCGGCATACCCCTGGCAGTCGCACTTCCGTCCGGTAGGACTGCGCTCGTCGATTCGATCGGCAAGAAGGCACGCTTCCTGGCCGTTGCGGCGGCGGCGGTGATGGACGCATTCCGACGCGCCGACGCCGTACCACCCCAGCTCGAGGCACTGGCGGAGCGTGCCGAGGACCTGGCCGATGAGCCTGATCAGCGCGAGGCGTGGGACCTACTCGTCGCCCGCGCGGTCGGATCGGTGGCCGAGATCGCGGAAATCGGCCTGCCACTGGTTCGCCGCGGCGGCTACGTCGTCGCCTGGAAACGCGACCATGGCGACGGGCGCCTGGAGAGCGAGGTCCAGGAAGCCGGGCGGACGGCTCTTCGCGTGGGCGGCACGCCGCCGCGTATCGTGCACCTGCCGAACGTAGGGCGCGCAGGCCTGGCCGGTCACTGCCTGATCACGGTGCGCAAGAGCCGGACGACGCCAGCCCGCTTTCCGCGCCCCGCGTCCGAGCGGCGCCGGGCTTTGCTACCCTGACCGCCGATGCGGATCGCCGTGCTGTCTGACATCCACGGCAACCTGCCGGCGCTCGAGGCAGTCCTCGCCGCACTGTCCCCGTTCGATGCCGTGTGGCAGCTGGGCGACATCGTGGGCTACGGACCGCAACCCGACGAGGTGGTCGCGCGGCTGGCCGCCGAACGTGCGACGGGCGTCCGCGGCAACCATGACTCTGCAGCGATCGGCGAGCTCCCCGTCGACGCCTTCAACGATGACGCCCGAGCCGCCCTGGAGTGGACGGCCGAGCACATTGCGCCGGAAACGCGGCGCTGGCTGGCGGCACTCCCGCTGCGCGACGAAGTCGACACTTTCACGCGCGTCCACGCCAGTCCCTGCGACCCGACATGGGAGTACGTCTACTCGTCGGGCATCGCGCGCGCCAACCTGGAATGCTTCAAGACCGCCTACTGCGCGCTCGGCCACACCCACGTGCCGCTCCTCTTCCGGGAGTCCCGGGGCAACCTGGTGGGAGTGCGCCCGGAGCCGGGCAAGAAGGTCGCGCTGGACGACGGGCGAGTGATCATGAATCCGGGCAGCGTGGGCCAGCCGCGGGATGGTGATCCGCGCGCCAGCGCGGCGTTGCTCGATACCGACGAACACACGATCGAATGGCGGCGCGTCGAATACCCGATCGCGCAGGTACAGGAGCTGATGGCCAAGGTTGATCTGCCGCGGCGACTGATCGCCCGCCTCCAGTTCGGCCTGTGAGCCGGAGGCGCTGAGCAATGGCCATGAAACCCTGGCTGCACGGGCGCAAGCCGGGCGACCGACGGGTACGCGTCAAGCGGCCCCACGCCCAGTTCTTCCGCTACGCGGGCCCGGGCACGCTCGTTGCGCGAGAGTCGGCGTCGGCACCGCGCACAGCCAGCGGTCGCTTTGTGGCGCGTGCCCGACAGCTCCTCTTCGGGCGGCCGCTGTCGATCCACGAGGAGATCACCGAACGGCTGTCGAAGGTCAAGGCGCTGGCCATCTTCAGCTCCGACGCGATCAGCTCGTCGGCCTACGCTACTGAAGAGATCCTGCGCGTGCTGGTGCTCGCCGGCGCCGGCGCCCTACTGCTCAGCCTGCCCATTGCCGCGGCCATTGCGCTGCTGCTGGCGATCGTCGCGATCAGCTATCGCCAGGAGATCCACGCCTACCCCTCAGGCGGCGGCGACTATGCAGTCGCGCGCGCCAACCTGCCCGCCATCTTCGGGCTGGTGGTGGCCGCCGCCTTGCTCGTCGACTACACCATGACCGTCGCGGTATCGACGTCGTCCGCGGTCGAGCAGGTCATTTCCGCCATGCCCGGTCTGCTGGATATCAGGATTGAGATCGGTGCCGTCGCCATCCTGGTGATCATGCTCGGCAACCTGCGCGGACTGCGTGAGTCGGGCAACATCTTCGCCGTTCCCACTTATCTGTTCGCCGGCATGACCCTGCTCATCATCGTCGTCGGCGTCTTCCGCATCGTCGTCCTCGGCGAGAGTCAGCCACCGCCGACACCGCTGCCGGGTCAACCCGATCCTCTTCAGGCGGTCGGCTTCCTGCTGCTCATCCACGCCTTCGCCTCGGGTTCGGTTGCCTTGACCGGCACGGAGGCGATCGCTAACGGCGTGCCCGCCTTCAAACCACCCGAGTCACGCAACGCGGCGACGACGCTCACGGTCATGGCCATCCTGCTCGGCGTGTTGTTCGTTGGGCTCACGTTCGTGGCCGACTCATTCGGCGTCGTGCCAGTGGACGAGCCCAAGGTGAGGACGGTTATCAGCCAGATCGCGGCCACAATCTTCGGCAACGACACGATCACGTTCTACCTCTACCAGGGGTTCACCGCCCTGATCCTGTTCCTGGCCGCCAACACCTCGTTCAACGCCTTCCCCCGGCTGGCGGCAATCCTCGCCCGCGACGGCTACATGCCGCGCCAGTTCAGCTTCCGCGGCGACCGGCTGGCATTCACCTCCGGCATCGTCATCCTGAGCATCGGCGCGATCGCACTGATCGTCGCCTTCGGCGGCATTACCACGGCGCTCATCCCGCTGTATTCCGTAGGCGTGTTCATTGCCTTCAGCATCGGTCAGACCGGCATGGTGCGCCACTGGCTGGCCGAACGCTCACCCGGCTGGCGGCGGCGTCTGACGATAAACGGCTTCGGCGCAGTACTGACGAGCATCGTCTTCGTCGTGGTGCTGGTCGCCAAGGCGCCCAGCTCCCTCCTCGTGGCACTGATCATTCCCATCCTCATCGCGATGATGCTGTTCATCAACCGCCAGTACCGCGCGTCGGCGGCCAACCTCGAGGTGCGCGACGACGCGGTGATCCCGCCGCCTCGGCGCGAGGAGCGGGTCATCGTCCCCGTGCCGGGCATCACGCGTGCCGTGGTGCGGGCAGTCAACGTCGGCCGTTCGATCGCGCCCGATGTGCGTGCCGTGCTCATCTCCGACGAGCCGGAGGAGGCGGCGGAGCTACGGGAGCGCTGGGAGCGCCAGCTACCAGACGTGCCGCTGGTCATCGTCGAATCGCCGTATCGTGCCCTCGTAGGCCCGATGCTCGCGTACCTCGACGTACTCGATCGGACGTGGCCCGAGGACAAGGAAAGGCCGGTCACGTTCGTGGTCATACCGGAGTACGTCGCCCGCCGGTGGTGGGAGCGGCTGCTGTACAACCAGTCGGCGAACCGACTGCGCCGCGCCCTGATCGGCCGGCCACGTACCGTGGTCGTCAACGTTCCCTACCGCCGGGACGACGGCGAACAGCCCGTCCAACGGGCGGCGGATGGGGTGTAACCTTCCGCGCGAATGTCAGATCCGCAGACGCTCAACGCCTTCAGCAAGGCAGTGCTTGGCCTGAACGGCGCCTCGACCGATGGCCTGGTCGTCCACCTCGGCTGCCAGCTGGCCAAACAGAACAGCGCCGAACTGGTCGCGGTGCATGTGATCGAGGTCGACTGGAGCCACGAGCTGTCGGACGAGATGTCGGCCGAGAACGAGGCCGCCTCGGCCATCCTCGACCTCGCCGAGGGCATCGCCGAGCACTACCGCGTGAAGCTCTCGGGCGACTTGCTGCAAGCGCGCGAGGTCGCCGCGGCGCTGGTCGACGAAGCGGTCGAGTTGCAGGCGGACGCGATCATCGTCGGTCTCCCCTATCGCAAGCGCTTCGGTGGTGACTTCGAGATCGGTGAGACGATCCCCTATGTCTTCCAGAACGCGCCCTGCCAGGTGATAGTGGCGCGCGAACCGGTGGCAGTGGCCAACATTGCCGAGCCGGCCACCGGCCGCCGGCAGGAACTGGCGATGGGGGCACGTTGATGACCGACGACGAGCGTTCGCTGCGGGTCATCATCGT
>Ga0315540_10000903_pt1 | contig 16975 bp, 14 predicted proteins | sample SalMarSW160110MG_FD_203677 | JGI IMG/M metagenome (GOLD analysis project Ga0315540, IMG submission 203677) | Salt marsh sediment microbial communities from the Plum Island Ecosystem LTER, Massachusetts, United States - Salt Marsh Sediment SW1601-10 ...
GCTCGCCCCCTGGGACGATTACCGCACCCGGCTCGACGCCGTCTTGAGCGCCAGCGAGCCATGCTTCGAGGCCGTCGCCGTGCCGGGACACGTATGGCTCCCCGAGCTGGCGGAGGCCGGCCTGCTGCACCCGCTCGAGGCAACCGCCGTCCGCCAGGGGGTGGTGCCCTCGCTGGCCGTCGATTGCCGCTACCGGGATCGCGACTACCTGCTGCCGCTGTTCACGGACGGCCACATCCTGGTCGTGCGCCGCGACCTGGCGACCGCGCCCGCCGCACCCCCCGACATGCGCCAGGTGCTGGCGCTGGCGCGCGCCGCCCACCGACCGCCCGACGTCTTCGGCATCGCCCTCAAGGCCCGCCCCTCCGAGATCTTCCTGGACTGGTTGCCCTACTATCGCACCCTCGGAGGCACCATCGCGGAGCGCGGCGGGCGCCTGGCGATCGACGCGCGCGTGGCGGTGGCGGCACTGTGGCTCTACCGCGAGATGGCCGCCTACGCGCCGCCCGACGTCACCGACTACGGCAACGAGGAGGTCACGGACGCCGTCAGGCAGGGGAAGGTGGCGATGGCCACGATCTGGGGTGGTCAGGCGGCGACGGTGTTCTCAGGTGACCGCGGCGGCACGCTGGCCGCCACCGCACTCCGGCACGCCTGGAACGGGACCTGGGGGCTGGCCCTTCCCGGCGGCCTGACGGCCGATCGCCGCCGCGCCGGGCTGGCGGCCCTGGCGTCGGTGCTCACCGAGGCGGTCGACCGGCTGGTCCTGGATGAAGCGGGCAGCCCCGTGCTGGAGGCAACCTATCACCGCGCTGCGGCCCACCCGTGGCTCGCGGCTCAGCGCGCCATGCTGGCGCGTGCCCGCCCGCTGCCCGCCGTCCCTGCGCTCGGCGCCTCGCTCGCGGTCATGACCGAAGCCCTGACGGCGGGGTTCCGCGGCGACATGACGCCCGAGCGCGCGATGGCAGAGGCGAGCCGCCGGCTACGTGGCTGAAGGGAGCGCGAGACAGATGCCGTACCGGATCCTCGACGTCGAGTCGGTTCTCGACTACGTTCGCGGTCGCTCGGAGGTCGATGGCTCCCTGGACCGCGCCCGGGAGCTCGAAGCCACCGAGGTGGGCGATGGGAACCTCAACCTGGTGTTCAAGGTCAGAGAGCGCGGCCGGCCGGAGCGGACGGTCCTCGTGAAGCAGGCTCTGCCGCACGTGCGGGTGGCCGAGGACTGGAAGCTCTCGCCCATCCGTGGCCGCTTCGAGGCGCTGTCGCTGGAGGCGTTCCACGAGCTCGCGCCCGGCAGCGTGCCGCGGCCACTGTGGTACGACCCCGAGCAGTACACCATCGGCATGGAGAACCTGGTCGGCTACCGGGTCATCCGCCAACCGATGATCGCCGGGCGGGAGATCGCCGGGCTCGGCCACTTCGTCGGATCGGTGATGGCGCGGGTCCACTTCGGAACCTCCGACTTCGGACTCGACTCCGCCGACAAGAAGCGCGCCCTGGCGCCGTACACGGAGAACACGGAGCTCTGCAGGATCACCGAGGACCTGATCCTCACGGAGCCATTCCATCGGGATCAGGAGCGCAATAGCTGGGTACCCGAGGTGGCCGCCGACGTCGCCCGCCTCCAGGCCGACGACGGCCTCAAGCGCGAGGTCGCGCGTCTCAAGCTCGCCTTCATGACCCGGGCCGAGGCGCTGTTGCACGGCGACCTCCACAGCGGCAGCATCATGGCCGACGCAGACCACATCCGTATGATCGACAGCGAGTTCGCCTTCTACGGCCCCATGGGCTTCGATCTGGGGCTGTTCGTCGGCAACCTGCTGATCAACGCCGCCGCTCAGACTGCCCATGCCCCGTCCGATGCCGCCCGGCACCACTACCGCGACTACCTGCGCGGCGAGATCGTGACCGTCTGGGAGAGCTATGCCGGCGGCATGCGGGCCGCCTTCGAGGCGGTCTCGAGCCCATCCTGGTCGGCCGCCGGCTTCCTCGATGCGTTCCTCGACCAGGTGCTCCGCGACACCTGCGGCTTCGCGGGCACCGAGATGATCCGCCGAACGATCGGCTTCGCTCACGTACAGGACGTCGACGCCATCGACGACCCGGGCGTTCGCGGGGCCGTTCAGCGGCAGGTGCTCGCCATCGGGCGGCGCCTCATCTCGCTGCACCGGCACGTCACCTGCCTCGACGACATCCTCACGGCCGCGCAGGAAGCGCTGGAGTTCTGATCATGAGCTTCTCTCCGCTCCGCTTCGACGAGACCGACCGTACGCTCTGGGTACTCGACCAGCGCCGGCTACCGCAGGAAGAGATCTGGGAGCCCGCTCGGACCGCCGCCGAGACCGCGGCGGCCATCCGAGAGATGCGCGTGCGGGGCGCACCTGCCATCGGCATGGCGGCGGCGTACGGCATGGTGCTCGCGCATCTCGGAGGGGAGGATCCCGCCGCCGCCGACGCCGTGTTGCGCGGTAGCCGGCCCACGGCCGTGAACCTCACCTACGCACTCGACAAGATCCGCACCGCCTGGGGCGACACCACGCGGGTGCGGGCGCTGGCGCTCGAGGTCAGGTCCGAGATCGAGGCGACCGATCGCGCCATCGACCTGGCCGGGGCCGCCGTTCTCCGGGGGCGCATCCTCACCCACTGCAACACCGGCGCCCTGGCGACGGGCGCCACCGGGACGGCACTCGGCGCCATCCTCGAGGCGTACGCCCAGAAGCGGATCAGCCACGTGTGGGTGGACGAGACGCGCCCCTACCTGCAAGGCGCGCGCCTGACCGCCTTCGAGCTACAGAAGGCCGGCGTGCCCGGCGCCATCATCACCGACTCGATGGCGGGGCACTTCATGGCTCGTGGCGAGGTCGATGCCGTCATCGTCGGCGTGGACCGCATGGCCCTCAACGGCGACTTCGCCAACAAGATCGGCACCTACGCGCTCGCCGTCCTGGCACACCATCACGGGATCCCCTTCTACCCCGCGCTTCCGCTGGCCTCGGTCGACCCCGAGCTCGCCGACGGCTCCGGCATACCCATCGAAGAGCGTGCCGCCGAGGAGGTGACCAGCTTCCGCGGCGTGGCGGTCGCGCCCACCGGCTTCCCGGCGCGACACCCGGCGTTCGACGTCACGCCGCACACCCTCGTCACCGGCATCGTGACCGAACGCGGCGTGCTCTACCCGCCTCTCGGCGAACGCCTGCGCGAGGCACTGGCGAGCGCCTGACGAGCAGGCGGCGCTCCCGCCAGAGCGATCCGGCCTCCCGCCTACTCCGGCCTGAGCAGCGGGAACAGGATGACGTCGCGGATGCTGGGCGTGTCGGCGAGCAGCATCGCCAGCCGGTCGATGCCCAGGCCCAGGCCGCCGGTGGGCGGCATGCCGTACTCGAGGGCCGCCAGGAAGTCCTCGTCCAGCATCTGGGCCTCCTCGTCGCCCGCCTCGCGTAGCGCCTGCTGCCGCTCGAAGCGGCGGCGCTGGTCGAGCGGGTCGTTCAGCTCGCTGAAGGCGTTGCCGAGCTCCATACCGGCCGCCACCGGCTCGAAGCGCTCCACCAGCCCGGGCCTGCTGCGGTGGCGCTTGGCCAGCGGGCTGATGGCCTCGGGGTGATCCATCACGAACACAGGCCCCACCAGGCCCGGCTCCACGTAGATGTCGTAGAGCTTGTCGTAGATGTGGTTCACCGGTTGCTCGGCGAGGGCCGGCTCGCCCGGCGCCGGCACGTGCCGCTGCGCCACCCAGGCGCGCAACCGCGCCTCGTCGAGGGGGTCGAAGTCGAGGCCCGCCTTCTCCTTCAGGCTGCCGCTGTAGTCGACGCGCGGCCACGGCGGCGTGAAGTCGAGGGTGCGGCCCTGATACGGCAGCGTGAGCGAGCCGGTGAGCTCCTTCACCAGACCGCTGTACATGCCTTCCACCAGCTCCAGGATGTCGAGGTAGTCGCGTCCCGCCCAGTACAGCTCGAGCATCGTGTACTCGGGGTTGTGCTTGAAGCTGATCCCCTCGTTGCGGAAGTTCCGCCCGATCTCGTACACCGCGTCGAAGCCGCCGACGATGAGGCGCTTGAGGTAGAGCTCCAGCGAGATGCGCAGGTGGAAGTCGCTGTCGAGCGCGTTGTGGTGCGTTACGAAGGGGCGCGCCTCGGCGCCGCCGGGAACGGACTGCAGCACCGGCGTCTCGACCTCCAGGAAGCCGAGGCCGTCGAGGTAGCGGCGCATGTAGGCGATGGCGCGGCTGCGCAGCACGAAGGCCCGGCGCACCTCGGGGTTGACCATCAGGTCGAGGTAGCGCTGCCGGTAGCGCGCCTCCTTGTCGGTGAGGCCGTGGTACTTGTCCGGCAACGGCCGTAGGCTCTTGACCAGCGGCCGGAAGCGGCGCACCTCCACGGTGAGCTCGCCGGTCTTGGTGACGAACAGTGGCCCCTCCACCTCCACCCAGTCGCCGAGGTCGAGCTTCCTCACCGCGTTGTAGCGCTCGAGCGCGTCCCTCTGGAAGTAGGCCTGCAGCGTCCCGCTGTGGTCCTGGAGGGTCGCGAACGCCACCTTCCCCATGTTGCGCAGGGTCATGACGCGCCCCGCCAGCGTCACGTGCCCTTCCTCCGGGAAGGCGTCTCCCGGCTGGGCGTCCGCGTGACCCGCCTTCAGCTCGGCGGCAGCGTGGCTGGCACGGTAGCTGTAGGGGTAGGGCTCGAACCCGCGCTCTTCCAGGCTCTCCAAGTTCCGGAGGCGTTGCTGGCGTTGCTCCTGGAGCGACTTCTGCGACATGACCCCTGATTGTACGGGCTGCGGGCCGCCCGCGCTCGGCGGCGGCCCGGGCAGACGTCGCCGCGCCGAGCGCCCTCGCGGACGGCTGCCTCGCTCAGTCCGGGAGCACCAGGTCGAGGTCGGTGCCCTCGGGCACGGGGTGGCCCAGGACGCGCCCCAGCGAGGTGAGCTGACCCTTGTGATGGAACTCGTGCGTGATGGGATGGAGGACCAGCCAGCGCAGCGACAGCGGGCGCTCCTCGAAGCTGACCATGCGATCGAGCCCGCCTCGACCCGTCAGCGCCTCCTCGACCACGTCGTCGACGTGCCGGAACAGCGCCCGTACGTCGTCGAGCTCGGTCACGGGGCGCTCCAGCGTGATCGGCTCGAGGCCGAGGCCCACCTTGCCGGTCCAGTGCAGGTAGCACTCGGCCACGTGCGCCAGCAGCCCCAGCATGCTGTCTCGGAAGGCGGCGTGCCGCTGCCGCAGCACCTTCTTGGGCACGCCGGCGCAGTAGCCGAACACGCCCTCGCGCGTGCGCCTGACGAGCGTGTAGAGGAAGGCGACGTCGCCGTGGTGCCCGCCGGCTTCGGGGGTGGCGCCGCTCGAGAGGCTCACGCGCCCGCCACCGCGCCCTAGCCGATCGACATCAGCGTGTACTCGGTGGCCTTCTCGTTGATCACGACCTTGAAGGTCTCACCCGGCTTGCGGCCGAGGACCGCCTTGCCGAGCGGCGACTCGTCGGAGACCTTGGGGATGTCACCCTCGAGCACGCCGGCCTCCACCGGCGACACCACCTGGATCTCGAACGCCTCCTTGGAAGCGGCGTCCTGCAGCGTCACCACGGCGCCGAGCTCGACGCTGTCCATCTTGTGCGCCTCGATGATCTCGGCGTTCCCGAGCTGATCCTCGAGGTTCTCGATGCGCTCCTCGATGCGACCCTTCTCGCGCTTGGCCTCCTCGAGCCCCGAGTCGTCGTAATCGTCCGATGAGCCGGTGAGCTCACGGAGGATGCGGGTAGCCTCCTCCAGCCGCTCGCGCTCCTGCTCGAGCGTCGCCTGCAAGCGCTCGTAACCCTCCTGTGTGACGCGTACTCTAGCCACCGTGAACCTCCGTGACGCGTGCTGCCGCTCGGACATCTGCCGCGTCCCTCATCTGCAGGCGAGCCGACGATCCTCACACAAGTGACCGCGTCCGGGCCCGCCGCCTCGGATTCGTCCCTCATACCTCACAGCGACGCGGCCCACTCCCTCGGGAGGGCGCCGCGGTCATCTGCGAATCGGCGACCCGAAGCGGGTCGCGCCTGCTCCGGTCCCCTCCAGTCTACGGCATCCGACGACTTCGACGCGTGCACCACGCCACTCGGCGACAACGGTGCCCCCCGCGTGCGGCAGCCTCAGCGCTCGATGATCAGCCCCTTGGGCGTCATGACGTACTCGACGCGGCCTAGGATGTAGTCGAGCAGGATGGCCAGCAGGGCGGCCGAGAGGGCACCCAGCAGCACCCAAGGCTGGATGGCCTGATTGAGCCCGGAGGCGATGGGGTTGCCGAAGCCTCCCGAGCCCACGTAAGCCCCCAGCGCCGCGGTGCCGACGTTGATCACCACGGAGGTGCGCACGCCCGCGAGGATGATGCGGCTGGCGTTGGGCACCTCGATCTGCCACAGGATCTGGCTGGGCGTCATGCCCATCCCGCGGGCGGCGTCGATCATCGCCGGATCGACCCCCTCCAGGCCCACGATGGTGTTGCGCACCACCGGCAGCAGGCCGTAGAGGATCAGCGCGACGATGGCCGGCCAGAAGCCGAAGCCGATGATGGGCGCCATGATCGCCACGATCGCCAGGGTCGGCACCGTCTGCCCGGAGTTGACGACATCCGAGACCAGCGGCAGGAACTCGCGGAACTCCGCCCGCGTCACCATGATGCCGAGCGCCAGCCCAATGGCCACCGTGATCAGCGAGGAGATCACCACCAGCGTCAGGTGCTGCCCCGCCAGGCTGATGACGGTGTTGGAGTTGTAGAGCAGGTCGGGGCTGGTGGGGAATATGCCGTGCAGCAGCCAGTCCCAGAAGGGCTCGTGGCCGTAGAAGGACCAGATGACCAGGAAGATCCCCGCCGCGCGCACCAGCGGCCGGACCAGCTTCTCGTCGCCACCGTAGTAGCGCAGCCCCAGCAAGCCCTCCACCAGCACCATGAACAGCGCGAACCAGCCCAGCGTCACCCGCGCCGGCTTGCCGGCCTTGTCGCCGGTGGCGGCCGGGTTGGGGCTGTCGCTGACGACGGCCGGCGTGATGCCGAAGGTGAGCACGCGCAGGTCGTCCGAGCCGCGGATGCTGAGCAGCGTGCTGCCGTTGAAGGTGAACACCGGCAGCCACAGGTCGGGCACGATGCTGGCTTCCTTCACGCCGGCCGCGCGAAGCTGCGGGTCGTGGATGGTCTCACGGATCGTCAGCATCGCGAACAGCACCACGGCGAGCCCCAGCCACACCAGTGCCGCGGGCGTGAAGAAGCGACGCCAGGCGCTCAGCCGAGGCCGGTCGGGCACCGTCCTGCGGTCCACCGCGACGGCCGCGGCATCCTCGCGGGCATCGCCGGTGTCGGGGGCACTGCTCATGCCGACGGCTCGCCTTCCGCCCAGCCCTGCTCGGCCAGCTCCTGCAGCGCGCGCAGGGTGATGCTGCCGACGAGCACACCTTTCTCGTCGACCACCGGAGTGATGCGGAAGCCGCGCGCCACCATGGCCGACAGCGCCTCACGGGCGGTGGCGCTCTGGCGTACCCCGATCTCCCGGAAGTCTCCCTCGCTCATGGCGTCGAGGAGCGAGTCGGGATTCTCGCGCAGGCCCTCGCGGTCGACCCAGCCTCGCAGCACGCCGTCCTCGTCGACCACGAAGGCGCTCTTCACGCCGGCCGACTCGATCTCGCGCCTGGCGTCGTCGGCGGTTTCGCGCAAGGCCACCACCGGCGAGTCCTTCGCCATCAGCTCCCGGACACGCAGCAGCCCGAGGCGCTTGAGCTGCCGGTCGGCGCCGACGAAGTCGCGTACGAAGCGGTTCTTCGGCCGCGCCAGCAGGGTGTCCGGGGTGTCGTACTGCACCAGCGATCCCTCGCGCAGGATGGCGATGCGGTCGCCCATCTTGATGGCCTCGTCGATGTCGTGGGTGACGAAGATGATGGTCTTGCCGATGCGCTCCTGGATCTGCAGGAACTCGTCCTGGAGCACCTCGCGGGTGATGGGGTCGATGGCGCCGAAGGGCTCGTCCATGAGCATGATGGGCGGGTCCGCGCCCAGGGCCCGCGCCACACCCACGCGCTGCTGCTGGCCGCCGGAGAGCTGCCGCGGGTACTTGTCGCGGTTGACGTCGGGGTCCAGGCCGGTCAGCTCGAGCAGCGTGTCGACGCGTTTGCGGATGCGATCGTCCTCCCAGCCGAGCATCCGGGGCACCACGGCGATGTTCTCCAGCACCGTCATGTGTGGGAACAGCCCGATCTGCTGGATGGCGTAGCCGATCTTGCGCCGCAGCTCCTCGGCCGGGTAGTCGCGGTTGTCGCGGCCCTCTACCACGATCCTGCCCTCCGTGATGGACAGCAGGCGGTTGACCATGCGCATCGAGGTGGTCTTGCCGCAGCCGGACGGGCCGATCAGGACGGTGATCTCACCGTCGTGAACGGTGAGCGAGAGCCCGTTCACGGCCCGAAAGCCGTCCGGGAACTGCTTGACGACGTTCTGGAACTCGATCACGGGCTCCTCCTAGGCGTTCTGGACATGACGGATGCCGGGCGAGGTGAGCAGCCCCTCGACGAAGCGCAGCAGCGCATCCAGCACCATCGCCAGCGCGATGGCGGGGATGGCGCCGAGCAGGATCTGGTCGATGGAGGTGTTGACGATGCCCTGGATGACGAAGTCGCCGAGGCCGCCGGCGCCGATGACGGTGGCGACCGTGCCAATGCCCACCAGCGCCACGCCGGCGTTGCGTACGCCGGCCATGATCACCGGGAAGGCGAGCGGAAGCTCGATCTGGAAGAAGATCTGCGCGGGCGTCATGCCCATGCCGCGGCCGGAGTCGATGATGGCGTTGTCGACGTTCTCGAGACCGGCATAGGTGTTGCGCACCAGCGGCAACAACGAGTACAGCGTCAGCGCCACCAGCGCCGGCGCCACCCCGATGCCGGAGACGCCCAGGTCGCGGATGGTGAGCGCCTGGATCGACGCCACGCTGCCGAGGAACTGGTCGCTGCCGGCGGCGCGCACCATCAGCAGCATGAAGACGCCCGCCGCGCCAAGGTAGGCGAGCAGGTAGCCGATGCGCAGCACCGTGCGGAACACGCCCTCGCGTTTGAACAGCCAGCGCCGGGCCCCCCACAGCACCAGCGCCACCAGCACCAGCACGAAGATGCCGGTGTCGATGCCGCCGAGACCCGCGCCGCCTCCGAAGCCGATGCGCGCGGCACGGTAGACGAAGCTCACCAACACGCCGGTGAACAGCACCAGCGGTACCGCCACGATGATGGCGGTCAGGATCAGCGCGGCAGTCTGCAGGCGGCCGGCCAGCCGCGAGGCGACGGCGCGGTAGGCGAGGCCGATCAGCACCGCCACCACCACCGTGATCGCGAAGAACTCCACCGACGGGATGAAATGCTTGTCGCCCAGTCGCGCCAGCGGCACCAGCAGGACGCCGAACAGCGCCAGGCTGGGGATGGTCTGGATGATGCCCACCGCGTAGAGGATGATGGGCGCCATGCGCTCGTCGCGCGACGCCCACAGCCCCAGGCCCACGCCGACCACGAAGCCGACGATGAGCGACACCAGCACGAACATCAGGTGCTCGACGAACTTCTGCTGGAGCAGCGCGCCGTTGGTGTGGAACTCGACCATGATGGAGTAGACGTTGAACGAGCCCGCCACCAGCAGCACGAAGATGAAGGCCACGCCGACCCAGGCGGCCAGCGAGCGGACCCAGCCCTGCACGCCGCTGCGCTGCAGATCGCGCAGCCCGGCGAACAGCGTGATGTAGCCGCCCACCAGGCCCAGGGCCAGCCCGCCCGTGGGCAGCAGGCGCGGGTTCTGGATGAAGGCGTCGGCGCCCAGGTACTGCTTGGGGTTGGCGAGCAGATGGTGCCCGGCGACCGCCGGCAGCACCAGCGTCAGCAACATCAGCAGGTTCCCGACGGCCACCAGCAGCCAGCCGCGCATCCCGACGTCCTTGCGGAACGCGAGCATGAACGGGACCAGCGCCAGCGCGAACAGCACAATGTAGCGGTAGTCGCCCTGGAACTGCAGCAGATTGAAGGGTACGCCGGAGGAGATCCGGTTGGGCTTGAGCGTTACCACCGGCAGGAAGAAGAAACCCAGGGCAGCAACGCTACTCCCGAGCATGGCGATGCGGTTCGGTATGGCGCTCACCTCCAGGACGGGCGGCCGCGGCGCGGTGCGCCCGCCGCCGATACGCGGCGCGGCGCCGGCCCGCTCAGGACCGGCCCGCGCGGCTCGCGGGCGCGCAGCTCGAGATAGATTCGCGGCAGCTCGTGGAATAGGAGCACGGGATCAAGATAGGAGCGCGGGGGCCCGGTGGCGGGCCCCCGGCTCGCTGCGGCCGTGCTACTTTATGAAGCCGTTCTGCTTCAGGAAGTCCTTGGCGACCTGGTCCGGGCTGTCCCCCGCCACGAGCACCTGCGCGTTGAGCTTCTGCAGCTCCTGGGTGGTGAACTTGGCCCAGATGGGGTTGAGGATGCCCACGATCTCGGGGTACTTGCGGATCACCGCGCCGCGGAACACGGGCGTCGGCTGGAACACCGGCTGGGCGCCCTCGGTATCCGTGAGGATCACCTCGTGGTACGCCTGCAAGGCGCCGTCGGTGGCGTACGCCATGGCGATGTTCACGCCGTTCGAGCCGTTGGCGAGCGCCTGCTCCGTCTGGGCCGGCGTGCCGCCCGCGATGACGAGCTCCTGGCTCTCCTTGAACTTGAAGCCGTAGGTCTTCTCGAAGGCGGGGATGCCGTCCGGCCGCTGGGCGAACTCGTCGCCCGTAGCGATCTTCGCCTGGCCGCCGCCGTTGATGTAGGCCGCCAGATCCGCCACCGTCTTCAGGTTGTGCTGCTGGGCGAACGAGTCCTTCACGGCGAAGGCGTAGGTGTTGTTCGCCGGCGCCGGCGCCAGCCACACTAGGTCGTGGAGTGCCGCGTCCAGCGAGCTGACGATGGTGTAGGACTCGTACGGGTTGCCCGACGCGCCCGCCGGGATCGAGGCCTTGGCCCAGGGGATGTCCCGGTACCAGTTGCTGATGGCGGTGCCGGTGTAGTTGGGGTAGACGTCGATCTCGCCCTGCTCGAGGGCCTTGCGGACGACCGCCGTGCCGCCGAGGTTGGTCTTGTCGGTCACCTGGTAGCCGTTCGCCTTCAGCGCCTCGACGATGACCTTGCCGAGGATCTTCTGCTCGGCGAACTGCTTGGAACCGACCCGGATGGGTGAGGAGTTCTTGTACTGCTGAGCGAAGCTCAGCCCACCGAAGAGCATTGCCAGGGCGATGAGGACAACGGTCACTTTCTTCACGGTCACCTCCTGCGTGACGAGCACGTGGAACGGACAGACGAGTCTCCCGCACGAACAACGGGCAAACTTGACAGTTGGGCCGAACCGACCGGTATGGAGTCTACCATAGTTCGCGCGAGCCCCGCAAAATTCATGAGCCTAACACGCTCAATCACCTGAGCCGAACGGGTGATTCCCGCCTCGCTCGACATCGGCCCGCGACATTTGAACGACCTCGCAACGAAGGCGGTCGGCGGCACCGTACACTCGAAGCATGCCGCCGCGCCGTCTCGTCCTGGTGTCTCTGGTCGTGGCGGCCGGCCTGCTGCTCGCCGGCCTGGCGCTGCCCGGCCCGCGGTCCCGGGGCGGCGGCGAGCTGGCCGCCATCTACGACCCCTACGCCGCGTCCTTGCTCCAGCCCTACGGCAGCTTCCGTGACGCCCTGCGGAGCGGCGACGCCCTCGAGCTCCAGAAGCTCGCCGGCGGGAGCGACGGCTACCTCGCCTATCGCGCGTCGCTGGAGCTGGCGCGCTGGAAGACCATCGACGCGGCCACGCGGCTGGCCTACTACCGCCGCGCCCTGGCCCTGCGCATCCACGATCCGCTGGCTCGCGACGAGACGCACGCGCTCTACCTCGAGGCCGGCCGGACCGCCGAGGCCGCCGGCGCGGCGGCGGTGGCCGTCGACTACTACACCAAGGCGTTGCCGCTGGACGCGGCGGAGGCGGGGCTGAAGCGGTTGCTGCCGGACCGGCATCGCCTGGCCCGCCTGCTGCTGGACGCGCGCCAGTACCAGCGGGCGCTGGACGCGCTGGGCGGCGAACCCGACGCGGAGGTCACCGCCCGGGCGCAGTACGACCTGGAGAACTACGACCAGGCCCTGCCGGCCTACCGCAGCTGGTACGCCCAGCAGCCCGGCAACGCCGAGGCGCGCCTCGGCCTCGCCTGGACGCTCTTCCAGCTGGGACGCTACGCCGACGCGGACGCGCTGTTCCGCGCCTCGGGCGGCGCCAGCGCCGTCTACGGCCGCGCCCTGATCGCCAACAAACAGGGCGACGTCGACACCGCCGTGAAGCTGCTGGTGAGCACCGGCCGGGCCGACGACATGTGGCTCGCCACCGGCCTGCTGGAAGGCAAGGCGCGCTACTCCGACGCCATCCCCATCTACCTGCGCATCGCGCGGGCCGGGTCCAGCTACGCCGACGACGCCGCCTACCGCGCCTACGTGCTGGCGAGCCGCCTGGGCATGAGCGCTACCGCGGAGGAGGCCAGGCGCCTGGTCCCCAACGACAGCTTCTTCGCCCTCAAGCTGGGCCGGCCGCTCGACGTGCCGGCGCCCGCCCCCGCCGCCATCCCGGCCGGGAGGGTGGCGAGCGTAGCGGCTCCGGCGGCGCCCGCCTCGCCCGGCACCGGCCCAACGGGCGCCGCCACCTCCCTCGAGCTGGCCCGCGCTCTGGTGGCCGTTCACGATCCCTCCGCCGCGGTGGGCGAGCTGCTCTTCAGCCTGCGCCGGCTGGGGGGCACCACCGACGCCCCCACCCCGCCCGCGCCCGCGCAGGACGGCGCCGTCGTGCAGGTGGCGCAGATGCTGCAGAGCCTGGGAGAGTACCGGCAGAGCGTCTACGCAGCCACCACGCTCATTCGCCAGGGCTCCCGCGCGCTCGACGTGTGGCGCCTGGCCTACCCCACGGCCTGGGAGCCCACGGTGGTGCGGCTGGCCCGCTCGGCCGGCGTGTCGCCGGTGGTGGTGTGGGCGGTGATGCGCAAGGAGTCGGCCTTCAGCCCGGTCGCGGTGTCCCGCTCCGACGCCATGGGCCTGATGCAGGTGACGCCGCCCACCTGGGACTGGCTGGGTCAGCTCCAGGGCGACGCCCCGCCCGCCGACCCCTTCGACGCGCAGGCCAACATCCGCTACGGAACGTACTACCTGGGCTACCTGCTGCACCAGTTCAGCGGCAGCCTGGAGCTGGCGGTGTCGTCCTACAACCGCGGCCAGGGCTACATCGGGCGCCTGCTGGCCAGCCCGGACGTGCACGGCAACATGAACGATCTCTACCGCGCCATCGACTCCTACGAGACGCGCGAGTACATGCAGGCGGTGCTGCTCAACGTGGCGGTGTACGAGACGCTCTACCCGAGCCGCTTCGCCGACCCCACCCCCTGAGCGCGCCTCCCCGAGGCGCGGGGCGGCGAGGCACACGCATCGGCGCCCCGGTCGTGAGCACCGGGGCGCCGTCGGAGGAGTCGGGCGGACCCACCTGTCGTCGGGGCCCGCGATCGGCCGTGGTGAACCGTTACTTCAGGATGCACCCGTTCAGGTCGGTCAGCACCACGGCCTCATCGTTGAGCTGCGTGTCGATGCCGTAGGCATCATCTCCGAACTGCCCCTCGAGGAAGTACAGCCTCTGCTTCGAGGTGTCGACCTTGATGTCGTCCTGGTCGGGCGTCTCGTTCTTCTCGGCGTCGGAGCGGCCGGTGCGCTCGATGTCCACGGTGACGGTGCCGTCGCTGTTCTTGTTGGTGTTGACGGTGAAGCCGTCGAGCGCCTGCTGGGTGTTGCTGGGCGTCGGGCTGGGCATGGGCGCGATCGCGTAGGCCACGCGCCAGTAAGGCGTCTGCTTGAGGTTGCGGCACTGGGAGGAGCCGGAGGACCCGCTCTGAGCGAACGCGCCGGAGGCGACCAGGAGCGCCATCAGCAGCGCGGCGAGAGCTACGAGTCGAGAGGGGTGGCGAGCCTGAGTCACGTGTCTTCTCCTTGGGTCCGGCTCAAGCCGGTGGGGGGTGGGGCTACGCAGGCGGGCGACGCGAGTCGCCGTGCGGGTGCGTCGTGAGGGTCAGTTGCCGCTCCGCGACGGCGCCATGGCGCCGATCGAGCCGAGCGACGCCGAGGCGCTGCCGGTCGTTCCGGACGGGCTGGTCGACAGGGGGGTGGCGCTCGTGCCGCTGCCGGCACTGCTACCGCCGGCGGCGGAGCCGCCGAGGCCACCGAGGCCGCTCGAGCCGGTGACGCCGCCGAGGTTGGAGAGGGCCTGGCTGTTGCCGGCGGAGGGCGCCGCCGTGACGGCCAGCGCACCCACCACCACGGCCAGCAGGGCGGCGTAGGAGAGTGCGGGAATCAGGTAGCCGCGGCGGGGACGGGACGCCAACCACTTGTCGACGCCGGGCAGACGGGCTGCGGTGGGCGACAGCGCCAGGGCGAACGCGGCCGCGGCGAGGCCGACATCGCGAACGAAGACGCTGTCCACGGCGCCGGTCATGATCAACGCGCCGAGGATGGCGAGGAGGATGAGGCCGCCCAGCCAGGCGGCCAGCCGGTGGAACATACCCACCGCCAGGAACGCGCCGGTCACCAGCAGCAGGGTGGCGTGGAGGAACATCAGCGGCGTCTGGACGGCGTGGAACAGGTGCGGTACGAAGACCGCCCAGGCGGCGGGACTGTGGAGCTCCGCCACGCCGAACCACACCAGGACGCCGCCGAGCCCGAGCCTCAGGAGGAGCAGGCCGGCAAGGTCGCCCGTGTGCAGCTCGGCGCGGTCACGGGGCTCCGTGCCTTGCTCGCGCGTGGCGGTCGTGGTCACCGCGCGCTCCACGGATGTGGGAGAGTGGATTCGTGGGCAGGCATGGCTGGAGTATGCCCAGCCCCCGTTAACGGAAGGTTAGACGGACGTTGGCGTCCGCTCCTCCAACCTCAACCCCGCGCGGCCAGCGCGCCGAAAGCCCGCCTCACGATGTCGTGGATGAACACGTCGTCGGGATCGCGCCGCTCCAGCAACAGCGGCAGCTCGTCCCGGCGGAGCCAGCGCGCCGCGCTGTGCTTCGCCCGCTCGAGCCGCGGGCGCGTCAGCTCGCCGCGTACCGTGGCCAGCAGGTCGATCTCCCGCTTGGCCTCGCCGCCCGCCTCCCAATCGAGGACCTCCACGACCTCCTGAAGCGCCGTCAGCTCCCAGCCGGTCTCCTCGCGCACCTCCCGCGCCAGTGCCTCCCGCACCCCCTCGCCGGCCTCGGCGTGACCGCCGACCACGTCCCAGCAACCCGGGTAGAGAGCTCGCTGGAGGCTGCGGCGCTGCACGAAGATGCGTCCCGCGCCGTCGTGGATCACCGCTCCCACGACCAGCCGTCGGCGGTCGCGGCGCGCGCCGTCGGCGAAGGCGCGGAGCTGCCCCGAGCTCGGCACCTCGCCGATCACGGGGCCGCCCTCACCCGGCACCGCTACTCACTCACGAGCGTAGGGCTGGCCGTCGGCCGCCGGGGGCACCACCCGACCCACGAGCCCCGCCACCGCGAGGATCGTCGCCAGGTAGGGGAACATCGACAGGAAGTTGGAGGGGATCGGAGCGCTCAAGGCGGAGAGCGTGAACTGCAGCGCGTCGAAGAACCCGAAGAGCAGGGCCGCGCCGAGCGCGCCGAGGGGCCGCCAGCCCCCGAAGATCATGGCCGCCAGGGCGATGTAGCCCAGGCCCGCGGTCATGTTGTGGGCGAACTGGCCGGTGGATCCGATGGTGAAGGAGGCCCCGCCGATGCCGGCGACGATCCCGCCGAGGATGACGTTGCGGTAGCGTACCCGCAAGACCTTGATCCCCACCGTCTCGGCCGCCCGCGGGTGCTCGCCGACCGCCCGAACCCGCAGGCCCCAGCGCGTCTGGAAGAGCGCCACCTGCACGGCGACCAGGATCACGATGGTGAGGTAGACCATGATGTTCTGGTCGAACAGCAGGGGGCCTATGATCGGGATCCTGTCCAAGAGCGGGATGGGGATCGGCCCGAAGACCGCGGGGCTGTTGAGCGTCATCTGGTTCGGCACCAGCAGGCTCAGCAGGAAGAACGTCGTGAGCCCCAACGCGAAGGCGTCGAGGACGACGCCCACGATGATCTGATCCGCCCGGTAGGTGATGGTGAAGACGGCGAGAAGCAGCCCGACGACGCCTCCGGCCAGCGCACCGCAGAGCAGCCCCAGCCAGAGGCTACCGGTGGCGCTGCCGACCACCGCCCCGACGAAGGCCGCGATGAGGAACTGCCCCTCGATCGCGATGTTGATCACGCCGGAACGCTCGCACAGCAGCCCGGAGAGGGCCCCGAGGGTGAGCGGCACCGCCTCGATCAGCGAGGTCGTGAGCAACCCCTCCACGTCGACCGTCTTCCCCTGCCCCGCCCAGGCGAGGAAGGCCACGCCGGAGAGCGCGAGGCCGATGCCAAGGAGCAGGAAGGTTCGAGGATTCCCCTTCCACAGGTACTGCACCACCGCCAGCAGGGCACAGGCGATGCCCAGCCCGACGAGCGTGCCGAACACCGGGATGTGGATGGGCGGCACCCGCAAGGCGGGCGCGGCGTTGAGCTCGAAGATCGTCTTCGATGCACCCGACGCCGTGCGGGCGAACACCAGCAGGTCGATCGCCGCGAGCACCAGCAGGGCTGCCGACAACCCGCGCCGGCGCACCGCCGCCAGGTCCTTTCGCAGCTCTCGGTTCTGCACGGCGGCAGCCTCTCCGTCACTCATCCGGACCAACCTCCGAAGACCCGACCGGCTCCGCGCACGCGGATGCGGAAGATGGTGCGGATGACGCCGGGCGCCGCCACGAACAGCACCAGGACCGCCTGCAGCACCTGCACCAGCTGGAGTGGAATGTTCGCGTCCAGCTGCATCGTGCGGCCGCCGGCCGCGAAGGCGCCGAAGAGCAGCGCCGACAGACCCACCCCGTAGGGATTGCCCCGCCCCAG
>Ga0315540_10000905_pt1 | contig 16964 bp, 16 predicted proteins | sample SalMarSW160110MG_FD_203677 | JGI IMG/M metagenome (GOLD analysis project Ga0315540, IMG submission 203677) | Salt marsh sediment microbial communities from the Plum Island Ecosystem LTER, Massachusetts, United States - Salt Marsh Sediment SW1601-10 ...
TGGTCGATCTGCCGGGGCACGGCCGGAGTGACTATTCCACAGGGTCCGGCCTGGATGACTGGTCCGCGGCGGTAGCCGAGGTGGCCCCCCCCGGGGCCTGCTGGCTGGGCTGGTCGCTGGGCGGGCTGGTGACGTTGAATGCGGCGCGGCTTTACCCGCAAATGCTGCGCGGACTGGTGCTGGTGGCGAGTACTCCCCGTTTTGTCACGGCCCAAGACTGGCCGTGCGCGGTCGATGCCCAGGTATTCGAGCAGTTTGCCGGGCAGCTGCAGCAGTCTGTTGAACGCACCCTGGTACGCTTCCTGTCACTGCAGGTGCGCGGTGCGGATGGCAGCGCCGAGCTGCTGAGGCGCTTGCGCACGGCGTTGAAAGAGCGACCCCAGCCGCCCCCCGAGGCGCTGCATGCGGGCTTGCAACTGTTGCGAAACAGCGACTTGCGCGCCACCTTATCTGCCCTGGATATCGTGCCGCACTGGCTGTTCGGACAGCGTGATACGCTGGTGCCGGCGAGCGTCGGGAGCCGGCTGCCCGGGCTCCAGGCGGTCATCGAGGGCGCCGGTCATGCGCCGTTCCTGTCGCGCCCACAACTTTGTTCGGCTCGTATCACTGACTGGGTGGTGCAGGCCGCTACCGCGTCGGGTCGCCATGCAAGCGGCTGATCAACGGCCGGACAAGGCGCTGGCGCGGCGCAGTTTCGAGCACGCCGCGGCGGGTTATGACGAGGTTGCCGTGTTACAGCAGGAGGTGGCGCAAAGGTTGCTGCAGCGGCTCGATCTGATGAAGCTTCAGCCGCGCCGAGTGCTCGACCTGGGCTGCGGCACCGGACAGTGCATTCCCGGCCTGATGTCGCGTTACCGCGCCGCCGACGTAGTTGCGCTGGACATCGCCATGCCGATGCTGTCGCGGGCGCGCCGCCGCGGCCGGTGGCTGCGCAAACCGCGCTGTGTGTGCGCGGATGCCGAGCGCCTGCCTTTCGCCGACGCCTGTTTTGACCTGGTGTTCTCTAACCTGATGTTGCAGTGGTGCACGGATCTCGAGCGTGTTTTCGCGGAGCTGCAGCGCGTGCTGCACCCCGGCGGCCTGCTGCTGTTTACCAGTTTCGGCCCGGACACCCTGGGCGAGTTGCGCGACAGCTGGGCACAGGTGGACGGCTATAACCATGTCAACGCCTTCGAGGATATGCACGATGTCGGTGACGCCTTGCTCAAGGCGCGTTTTGCTGCGCCGGTCATGGATGTGGAGCGCATCACGGTGACCTATCCCGACGTGTGGCGGCTGATGCGCGAGCTGAAACACATCGGCGCCCACAACGTTACCGCCGGCCGGCCGCGCGGGCTGACGGGCAAGCGTCACATGCAGGGCCTTGTGCAGGCGTATGAGCGATTCCGGCGCGACGGTGTACTGCCGGCGAGTTACGAAATCGTCAACGGTCATGCGTGGGGGACGGAAACCAGTGACACGGTCAGCCTGTCAATCGATCAGTTGAGGCGTGTATGACGCGAGGTTATTTTGTTACCGGTACCGATACCGGGGTGGGCAAGACCCGCTTCAGCCTGGGTTTGATGGCCCTGCTACAGGCGCAGGGGCACGTGGTAACCGGCATGAAGCCGGTCGCCAGTGGCTGCCGGGCAACGTCGGCGGGACTCGTGAATGGTGACGCCGCGCGCCTGCAGGCCCAGGCGTCGTTCACAGTGCCCTATCATCAGGTTAATCCTTACGCCTTCGAACCGGCGATCGCGCCTCACCTGGCGGCCGAGGCACAGGGGCTAAGCATAGAGATCGAAGTTATTCGCCAGGCCCTGTCGGGGTTGACGCAGGCGGCCGACCGGGTCGTCGTCGAAGGTGTCGGCGGGTGGCTGGTGCCGATCAATGCCACCCAGACCATGGCCGATGTCGCAGTTGCCCTGGGTCTTCCGGTGATAATGGTTGTCGCTGTACGGCTCGGTTGCCTTAATCATGCCATGTTGACGGCCGCGGCGATCGAGGCGGCCGCGGTGCCCTTTGGCGGCTGGGTCGCCAATCGCCTCGACCCGGAATGCGAGGAGGCCGACGAACTGGTCGCTGCGCTGCGCCAGCGGCTCGCGGCGCCGTTCGTGGGAGAGCTGGATTTCAGCGCAGACGATCGCTCAACGGCGGATCAGTTGAGGCATATGCGCCTGGAGTCGTTCAGTCCGCCTGGCGCTTGACCCGGATGATTTCCCGCGTTGCGGGTTCGTAGCCGTTTTGCTTGGCTTTCTCCAGCCACGCCAGCGCCTGGTCGTAGTTCGGCGTGCGGGTGTTGGCATACAGCTTGCCCAAGTGGTACTGGGCCGGCGGATAGCCCTGATCGGCGGCTTTCTGAAGCCAGGTTTTCGCCTGTTCAGGGTTCGGGTCGACCCCTGACCCCTCCAGGTAACAAATACCGACTTTATACTGCGCGGTGTCCAGTCCCTGGTCGGCAGCCTTCAGATACCATTTGAAAGCCTGTTCCGGATCTTCATCTACCCCGCGGCCTTTTTCATAGCGATAGCCGACGTCATACTGGGCTTCCAGGCTGCCCGCTTCGGCCTGCGCCAGTTTGCGCTCGAACACGGCTTCTCGGTCGGCAAATGCGGTGGCCGTGAGCAGCGCTATCGCTATCGCGATCAGTGCTTTGAACAGAATCTTCATAGTCCCGGTCCTTGCGCGTCCGTGCGTCTGAATCAGTGAGTGGATTCAACGCTTATTCGTATATTGCGTAATTTCGGCCGCCTGGATGTTGACTTGAATGTGGGGGAGGCGTCGCCGCGTGCTATGCTACGCACCAACAAGCAAGGGCGTGATTAAGAATATCCTTAAATAATTACATTATTATGTACAAAGTGATAGATATAGTTAATTTTTATGCCTATAAACTTTAATTTTTTTTGCACCTCTTTTGATCGCTGGGGTAGCATGCGGTCCTGTGTGCGGGCCGGCAGTTTTTTCCAGCGGCCCAAGCTGTTATAGAGGTAACGCGGTGGTTGCAACCCAGTTTGACCAGTTTGCCAGCCCCCGTCGGTTCCTCATTCGGCCCAACTGCTCGCTGCCTTGGCCGCAGGTCGTACGCTTTTACCTCGGTATGCTGCTGGTGTCCTTCGGTATCGCGATAGGGTTTGCGCTGCAGGGTGCTTGGCCGATTCTGCCGTTCGCCGGCCTCGAAATGCTGGCACTTGGTGTTGCTTTATATATAGTCGCGCGGCGCGCGACCGACTGGCAGGAAATCTCGATTAACGGCGATCGTATCAACATTGTTGATCACGAGCGCGGTCGGGAACAGGCGCGCTCCTTTCAACGCGCCTGGGCACAAGTCATACACGAGGCTGCGGCGATAAAGGGTCACCCCTCGAGGCTGAGTATACGTTCGCACGGTCGGAGTGTTGAGCTCGGCTGTTGCCTTAACGAAGATGAAAAACGCTACCTGGCGGAACATTTGAGCCGTGCGGTGCGCTCGTTATAAATGAATAATTGCGGATGACGCACAGTCTGTGTTGTCATTGAGCATGAAAGCAGATTTCAGGAGTTGGAAGGAGAGATGTTGGCAATGTTGGTAAGCAAAACAAAACGAGCGCTGACGGCGATCGCGGGCGTGGCATTAGTGTTGAGTGCGACATCCGCCGCCGCCGATTATGCCTTGAATCTCACGCCCGGTGTCACGCCGATCAGTCACGAAGCGCATACACTGCACATGTTGATAATGGAGGTCTGTGCGGTCATCGGTCTCATCGTATTCGGCGCGATGTTCATTTCCATTATCAAGCACCGCAAGTCCAGGGGGGTCAAGCCGGCCCAGTTTCACGAGAGCACGGCCGTGGAAATCGTCTGGACTATTGTGCCGTTCCTTATCCTGGTCGGTATGGCGATCCCGGCAACCAAGGCGCTGGTGGCCATGGAGGATACCAGCGACGCGGATCTCAGTATCAAGGTTACCGGCTACCAGTGGCGCTGGGGCTATGACTACGTCGACGACGGTGTGAGCTTTATCAGTACCCTGGCCACTCCAAAAGAAGAGATCTACAACCAGCAACCCAAAGGCGAAAATTACCTGCTGGAGGTAGACCATCCCCTGGTCGTGCCGGTCAACAAGAAGGTGCGTCTGCTGATTACCTCCAACGACGTGATTCACGCCTGGTGGGTTCCCAAGCTGGGCATGAAGAAAGATGCAATCCCCGGATACATCAATCAGATGTGGTTCAAGATTGAAAAGGAAGGCACCTACCGCGGCCAGTGCGCCGAGTTGTGCGGCAAGGATCACGGCTTTATGCCTATCGTCGTGGTGGCGAAAAACGAAGCCGACTACCAGCAGTGGGTGGCCGACCAGAAAGGCGTGGCGACAGCCGACAAGGAAGCCGCGCAGCGTGACTGGAGCAAGGCTGAGCTCATGGCGCGGGGTGAGAAGGTTTTCACCGGTACCTGTGCCGCCTGTCACCAGGCCAGCGGCGAGGGCATACCGGGAACATTCCCCGCGCTCAAGGGTGGTGCCATAGCGACCGGACCGAAGGCGGACCACCTGGCGCTGGTGATGCATGGCAAACCGGGTACCGCCATGGCGAGTTTCGCCGGCCAGCTGAGCGACACGGATCTTGCCGCTGTAGTCACCTACGAGCGCAACAGCTGGGGCAACGACACCGGCGACCTGGTTCAACCTTCTGAAGTAAAAGCAGCCCGCTAAGGGTCGTGGAGGAGTAAGTCAATGAGTACCGCAACGACACACGACGCACATAATGAAGAGCACCCGAGCGGTCTGATGCGCTGGGTCACCACTACCAACCACAAGGACATCGGTACCCTGTATCTGTTGTTCGCATTGATGATGTTCATCGTCGGTGGCGCGATGGCAATGATTATCCGCGCCGAGCTGTTCGAGCCGGGACTGCAGTTCGTCGAGCCGCAGTTCTTCAATTCCATGACCACCATGCACGCGCTGGTGATGATCTTCGGTGCGGTGATGCCGGCCTTTGTAGGCCTGGCGAACTGGCTGATTCCGATGATGATCGGTGCGCCGGACATGGCCTTGCCGCGCATGAATAACTGGAGTTTCTGGATCCTGCCGTTCGCGTTCGCGATCCTGCTGAGCACGCTGTTCATGGAAGGCGGCGCACCGGCCGGTGGCTGGACCATGTATCCGCCGCTGGTGCTGCAGACCGGCAATGCCTTCCCGTTCCTGATCTTCTCCGTCCACCTGATGGGTATTTCTTCCATCATGGGCGCCATCAACGTCATCGTCACCATTGTCAACATGCGCGCGCCGGGCATGACCATGATGAAGATGCCGTTGTTCGTATGGACGTGGTTGATCACAGCCTACCTGCTGATCGCCACCATGCCAGTGCTGGCCGGCGCCGTGACCATGCTGCTGACGGACCGCTTCTTCGATACGTCTTTCTTTAACGCTGCCGGCGGTGGCGATCCGGTAATGTTCCAGCATATCTTCTGGTTCTTCGGTCACCCGGAAGTCTACATTCTGATTCTGCCGGCTTTCGGCATCGTTTCGCAGATCGTCCCTACGTTTGCGCGCAAGCCGCTGTTTGGCTACAGCTCGATGGTCTATGCGACCGCCTCGATCGCGTTCCTGTCGTTCATCGTCTGGGCTCACCATATGTTTACCGTGGGCATGCCGCTGACCGGTGAACTGTTCTTCATGTACGCCACCATGCTGATCGCGGTGCCGACGGGGGTCAAGGTGTTCAACTGGGTTTCCACGATGTGGAGAGGCGCCATGACCTTCGAGACCCCGATGCTGTTCGCGCTGGGGTTCGTCGTCATGTTCACCATCGGCGGATTCTCCGGGCTGATGCTGGCGATGGCGCCTGTGGACTTCCAGTACCATGACACCTATTTCGTGGTGGCGCACTTCCACTACGTGCTGGTTACCGGTGCAGTGTTTGCCATCATGGGCGCCTCGTACTACTGGATGCCGAAGTGGACCGGCCACATGTACGACGAGAGACTGGGTAAGCTGCATTTCTGGCTGTCGACGATTTCGGTCAATGTCCTGTTCTTCCCCCAGCACTTCCTGGGTCTGGCGGGTATGCCGCGGCGTATCCCGGACTACTCGGTGCAGTTTGCCGGATTTAACGAGATCTCCAGTATCGGTGGTTTCGCGTTTGGCCTGACCCAGTTGCTGTACGTGTATATTGTCTTCAAGACCATCAAGGGGGGCGCGAAGGCGACCGACCAGGTGTGGGAAGGTGCGCACGGACTGGAGTGGACACTGCCTTCGCCGCCGCCGTACCACAGTTTTTCAACGGCACCGGAAGTCAAGTAGCGACACGGGGTAAGCGGGCACCTGCGGGTGTCCGCGATGATGTATGAGCGAAGCAACCCAGAAGAAGCGGGCACGCGTCATGGCTATTGTACTGGCGTTGGTCGCAGTAGCGTTCTATCTCGGTTTTATCTGGGCTACCGCCAACGGTTTTTGAGCTATGACGCACAGCGCCGAGCAGGGTAAGAAACGGACGTTGCGGCAAACGCTGCTGATTGTGCTGGGCATGTTCGGCTTTGTTTTTGCCCTGGTCCCGCTTTACAGCGTGCTGTGCGATGTCACGGGGCTGAACGGCAAGACCCGCAACCAGCCCGAGCGGGTGGTCTATACCGAGCCTGACCTGTCGCGCACCATTACCGTCGAGTTCCTGGCCAACGTTAATGAATCGATGCCCTGGGATTTTCATCCGGCTGTGACGCGTATGAAGGTTCATCCTGGGCAGGTCCGCAAGACCTCGTTTTATGCGCGGAACCTGAGTTCCGACACCATGGTGGGTCAGGCTGTGCCGAGTGTCGCGCCCGGTCTGGCGGCTCTGCATTTCAGGAAGACGGAGTGCTTCTGTTTTACCGAGCAGAGGTTTGCCCCGGGTGAGTGGCGGGATATGCCACTGGTCTTCATGGTCGATAAGGACCTGCCGGAGGACATCACGACACTGACGTTGGCCTATACATTTTTTGATAAACAGATATTAGTGGATTAAAACACCAAAGATGAGGATGTTGGAATGAGTGAAGCACATGGCGGTTATTACGTACCGCACGGTACGCACTGGCCGATCGTCGGTTCGATCGGGCTGACGACGCTGTTGGTTGGCCTGGCCAACTTTCTGAACGGCTCGAGTGTCGGAACTACCATGATGGTAGTCGGCCTGGGTATCGTCTTCTTCATGATGTTCGGCTGGTTCGGCCAGGTGATCCGCGAGAGCGAATCGGGAACCTACAATGACCAGGTCGACAAGTCCTTCCGCTGGGGTATGGGCTGGTTCATTTTCTCCGAGGTCATGTTCTTCGCGGCGTTCTTCGGTGCTTTGTTCTACGCGCGGATTTTTTCGGTGCCCTGGCTCGGCGGTGCCGACGTTGAGACCAACGAGCTCCTCTGGAACGGCTGGGAAGCCATGTGGCCGACCAACGGCCCCGGTGATGTCGGCGGCGAGTTTGAATCAATGGCCGCCTGGGGCATACCGGCCATCAACACCCTGTTGCTGCTGTCGTCCGGCGTGACCGTGACCTTTGCGCACTGGGCACTGAAGAAGAATAGCCGTGGACCGCTGGTGATGTGGCTGCTCGCGACCGTGGTGCTGGGCTTCAGCTTCCTCGCGCTGCAGATTTTCGAGTACACGCACGCCTACCATGAGATGAATCTGACCCTGGGGTCGGGTATTTACGGATCGACCTTTTTCATGCTGACCGGGTTTCATGGCTTTCATGTCACCATCGGCGCGATCATGTTGACGGTTATTATGTTGCGTTGCGCGAAGGGGCACTTTACCCCGGATCATCATTTTGGCTTTGAGGGCGTGGCCTGGTACTGGCATTTTGTCGACGTGGTGTGGCTTGGCCTGTTCATTTTCGTTTACATCCTTTAGGCCGGTTCCGCCTAAAAAAGCGCCGCAATGCGGCGCTTTTTTTTGCTTTTTCGATTGGCCGCCGGAAAGGGTCAGGGCCCGTTATCCACGGTTGCGGGTGCTTTGGGGTAAATGCCGTGCGGTTTGATATGGCCGGTGAATATCCCCAGCATCAACAGGCCGAACAACGAAACTGACAGGATGATGCGTACTGTCAGCGCCTTAGCGGTGCGCTCTGTCTGCCCCTTGTCCTTGAGCAGAAAGAACATCCCGCTACCCAGGCTGACGAGAATGGCGACAAGGGTAAGAACGATTAGTGTCTTTATAAGCATTGAAATAACCACGCTGGATTCTGCCCGGCCAGTATAGGTGATGCGGCCCCTTTCACCAAGGCGCCCCGGCCGCCACGCGCATCCCGGTTTATATGGGCATAGCAGATTTCGCTTGCGGGCTCCGGGAGCGCTGCGTAATCTTCCGTCATGCATTTTGGCAGCCTGGAATTCGCTCCCGGCCGCTGGCCGACGGTAATTACCCTTGTTGTGTTCGGGCTTTTGCTGTCGCTGGGGTTCTGGCAGCTCGACCGCGCCGCTGAGAAGCGCGCATTGCTGGCGCAGTACCACGCCGGTGCGGGTGCCGCGCCACTGAGACTCGATGCGAAGCTTCACTCGGTGGAGGGTTTGCAGTATCAACTGGCCAGTGCAACCGGCAGCTATGACGCCGCGCACCAGTTTCTGCTGGATAATCGCACCCACAATGGTGTTGCCGGATATCAGGTGCTGACCCCATTGAGGCTGAAACGCGGCGCCGCCGCCGTCCTGGTCAATCGCGGCTGGGTGCCTCTCGGTACCAGCCGTGAAGTGCTGCCGCCGATCCCGGTTGACGGCACTGAACGTACGGTTACCGGCCGGATCAAGCAGCCCTCGCTCAAAGGATTCACCCTTGGTGAGGAACAGCCGAGGCGTGGCTGGCCTTACCGCATCCAGCGCACTGATATCGACAGGCTGGCGAATGAGCTGGGGTATCCGCTGCTGCCGCTGGAACTGTTGCTCAATCCGGACCAGCCGGACGGCTACGTCCGGGAGTGGCACCCGTTGACCTTTGGCCCCGAGCGCAACGTCGGTTACGCCGTGCAGTGGTTCTCCATGGCGGCGGTTTTGGTAATTATCTACCTCGCGGTTAATTTGCAAAAAAAGGTAACATCATGACGACGCACGTCCCGGACACGGCGGCCCGCACCCGTTCGCGTGCCTCTTTGCTGCTAGTTTTTGCCCTGTTTGCGGCGCCCGTTGTGCTGGCATGGCTGCTGTTTTTTGTCTTTCCCGACTGGGTGCCTACCTCGACGGTGAATAACGGTACGCTGATCAAGCCGGTCAGGCCCTTGCCCGCCTTTGCGCTGACAACCGTGAGCGGCGACAGCGTCGATGCCGGGTTCCTGCAGGGCAAGTGGACCTTCATTTACCTGCACCAGGGAGCCTGCGACAGGGACTGTGTGGAGCAGCTGTACAAAGTGCGCCAGGTACGCTTGACGCAGGGTAAGAATATCGACCGTCTGCAACGTCTGATGCTCTGGGACGCCGCCGGGGTGGACGAGGCTGCACGCAACGAGTTGCAGCAGCATTTCCCGGGCCAGGTGATTGCGCTCCTGCCAGCCAACGGCAATGGACTGGTCCCGGTGTTCAATGTCGACGGGAAGCCGCCCCTGGTTGCCGAGCGTATCTACCTCGTTGATCCCGTGGGTAATCTCATGATGATGTATGCGCCGGGCGACGAGCCGCGCGGGATGGTCAAAGACCTGGAAAGACTCTTAAAATACTCCGGATTGGGTTAGAATACGCCGTTAGGCCCGATGGGCCGACGGGTCCATCAATACGGCATGCGCTGGGGACATGATGAGCTATTCAATGGCGGCCACTGCCGCGATTCCATGGCGCGACTATCTGGGTGTTTGCAAGCTCAAGGTGGTTGCACTGATCGTTTTTACCGCCCTGGTCGGTATGTTTCTGGCTGTGCCGGGGATGGTGCCATGGCAGCCCCTGGTCTTCGGCACGCTGGGTATCGGCATGGCGGCCGCGTCGGCCGCGGCTATCAATCATGTCGTGGACCGGCAGGTTGACGCGCGCATGAGCCGTACCGCCAGTCGTCCTGTTGCCAGCGGCCACTTGACCGGGCGCAACTGTCTGGCTTTCGCGCTGACGCTCGGTGCACTGGCTATGTGGATTCTGGTGCAGTTCGTCAACCCGCTCACCGCGGCCCTGACTTTTGCTTCGCTGATCGGCTACGCGGTGATTTATACGCTGTACCTGAAGCGCGCCACACCGCAGAACATTGTCATTGGCGGTGCGGCGGGTGCTGCGCCCCCGGTGCTGGGCTGGACGGCTGTTACCGGCCACATCGACCCCAACGCGCTGCTGCTGTTTCTGATTATTTTCGTCTGGACGCCGCCGCATTTCTGGGCGCTGGCGATTCACCGGCGTCATGAATATGCCAAGGTCGATATCCCGATGTTGCCGGTTACCCACGGGGTGGACTTCACCCGGCTGCAGGTGTTGTTGTACACCGTGCTGCTGGTGGTGGTGACAGTCATGCCTTACGCGACGCGCATGAGCGGCCTGGTGTATCTTGTGGGCGCTATGGCCCTGGGCATCGGCTTTCTCTACCATGCCTGGACATTGATGAGCGACGACAGTGGCAAACAGGCGATGAAGACCTTCGGTTACTCGATTATTTATCTGATGGCGCTGTTTGCTTTTCTCCTGATCGACCATTACATGTTGATTCACCTGCCGATTTAGCCATGTACACCGCGACGGCGCTGCCGTGGCGGTGCTGTTGTCTACGCCCACGTTCATCTTAGAGTCCGCGCCTGTCGGTTCGAACGCATTGCGCTCTGTTGTTTGACGATCGTTGCAACGTTTCACCCCCCCCGTGTCGATTTTTTCAGGCTGGCGGCGCTGTTAGACTGCCCGCGGCTGTCACCTGCCGGGTTTTCGATGGCTGCGCCGGCCGCAATGGGCAGACGGCTCGATGTGCAGCTGCCGCAGGCACGCCGCGGGTGGTCACGTGCAGCGTATTTGATCGTGGTCAAATACGCGGGTGCAGCGTTCGTGTTTGAATCCGGCACAGGTTGCGACCGGCCACCGTAAGGGTTTTCCCCCGGGGTGCGGCGCCAGCCGGGAATCGAAACTGCGGGGATTCGTCTATGAAGGCATGCGTTTATATACACACCAATCACAAGCAGATTGTGGGCGCCCATGTTGCGGAGCACGCCTTGCGTCGCTACTCCAGCAACAATGACAAGTTCGACGTCAAGTTTATACAGCTGAAGGATTACCCGTTTTTCAGTGCCCGAGAGGGGCAGCTCTACCTGCGTGACGGCATGCGCCGACCCTGGCTGAACAATGACTTGCAGTCATTCACGCCGTTGCGCTTTATGCCGCCCGAGCTGATGGGCTATGAGGGACGTTCGGTGGTGATCGATCCGGACATCTTCGCCGTCTCCGATGTCTGGGATCTGTTGTCGCGCGATATGCAGGGCAAGGCCGTCATGTGCCGGCCGCGCACCGGAACCAAGGGTAAATTCGATCGCTGTCTCGCCAGCAGCGTCATGCTGCTGGATAACGCCAGGCTGAGGCACTGGAAAGTCGAGGACAATTTCAACGAGATGTTCGAGGGCAAACGGGACTACATGAACTGGATTTGCCTGAAGACCGAGCCGGCAGGAAGTATCGGTCTGTTTGAGAATGAATGGAATGACTTCGACAGGCTGACCGCGAAGACGCGCATGTTGCACACCACCAAGCGCAAGACCCAGCCGTGGAAGACCGGCTTGCCCATAGATCACCGGCCGCGCGAAAAATTTCCCTATTTTCCGCCGCTCGCCTGGGTGATGAAGGCGCGGCGCAAGATGTTCGGTGAGTACGCCTTTCTGGGCCACTACAAACCGCATCCGGACCCGAACCAGGAGAAACTGTTCTTTGGTTTGCTCAAGGAATGCCTGGAACAGGGTAAGGTCAGCGAGACAATGATCCGCGAACAGATGAATCAGAACCACGTGCGTCACGATGCCTTCGAAGTTCTGGACAAGACGCCGCCGTTGTCGCCGGCATGATTGCCGCTGATTGACGGATTGCCTGTCCTGGCCGGGTTGCCATGACGGGCTGCTCTGCGACACACAGTTGCCGGAGGACGGATCGGCCATGGAATATTGTGTTTTTATTCATACCAATCACAAGCAGATTGTCGGCGCCCTGGTTGCCGAGTATGCCCTGCGGCGTAACTCAAACAACAACGACAAGTTCGACGTTCGCATTATCCGGCACGAAGACTACCCGTTTTTCCGCGAACACGAAGGTCGGCTCTACCTGCGTGATGGCGTCAAGCGACCCTGGTTCAACGACGACCTGCAATCTTTCACGCCATTGCGCTTCATGCCGCCGGAATTCATGGGGTACCAGGGACGTGCCGTGGTTATCGATCCGGACATTTTTGCTGTGGGTGATGTCTGGGAACTCCTGTCACGGGACATGCACGGCAAGGCCATCATGTGCCGCCGGCGCGCCGGGCCCAAGGGTGCCGTGGACCGTTGTCTGGCCAGCAGTGTCATGCTGCTGGACAATGAAAAACTGACGCACTGGAACGTCGCGGATACTTTCGAGCGGATGTTTACTTTCGAACAGGATTATCAGCCCTGGATCTGCCTGAAAGACGAGCCCCGCGAAACCATCGGCCTGCTCGAGAACGTGTGGAACGACTTCGACAAGCTGGATGGCGAAACCAGGATGATTCACAACACCCGTCGCCGGACGCAGCCCTGGAAGGCCGGGTTGCCGATCGACTGGCGCCCTGCGGAGAAATTCCGCCTGTTTCCACCGCTGGGCTGGCTGATGCGGGCGCGGCGTCACCTGTTCGGCGAATATGCGTTGCTTGGTCACTACAAGCCGCACCCCGACCCCAACCAGGAACGTTTCTTTTTCGGCCTGCTGAAAGAATGTGTGGAAAAGGGCATTGTGAGCGAAGCCATGATTCGTGAGCAGATGAGCCTGAATCATGTTCGCCACGATGCTCTGGAGGTGATCGACCGGACGCCGCGGCTTGCGGGCGCCTGGCGCTGATGACACAGGTTTGTCGGCTGAATACGGTCTGTTGCTGATAGCAGCCGACCACGCCTCAAGAGATCTGCGAACCGCTCTCGATTTCCAAAGCGACCTCGAGAACGCATCTGAACAACATCTGCCGGAAATGCCGGGATCTGGGTGAGAAACCGAATTTCGTGCCGGCCAACAGGCGGCAGTTGTACCGGGTGGGCAGTCGGAACGAGGATGGTTTGCCGTCTGCTGTGAAACGGCATGTCAGTGGAAAACCGGCTGATCCCTAGTCGTCCCGCCATTATAACTGCTGCCCTGCGAGGCCTCCGCGAACTGACGCAGCGGGCATGCCAAGTGCGGGCGTGTCGTCACTGAAGCCGCATCCAGGTGCGGTTTTTCACCCAATGTTGTGTCGGCGTGTCCGTTGCCCGCATGCAATGCCGCAGTTTTGATCTGTATCAGGACTCTCCGGAACGCTTTCGCCCACCGGCCCGTTACGTCTTTATGCCGGGCTGCGCAGTGACGGCTCGAAACGCTCAACTCACTGGCGCACCGGTGTTACTGCACTACACTTGTACTCCTTTGCGCCGTCCTGGCGCCCGGGGTTCGCGCTTCGCGGGCGTCGACACTTCTCGCGAGATGGGTTGTCAGGCATGCCAAAGACTTTACCTTTAGTACATTTGTATATTATTATTTAATGTTTTTATGGCCCGCTTGAGGCAACCTAACCAGTTCGCGCGTGATGAGGCAGTAACAATGGCACATACCGGGATCGCCAGTACTCAGCAGTACAACTACGAAATCATTAAGAAATTTGCGGTTATGGCCCTGGTCTGGGGGTTGTTGGGCATGGCAGCCGGCGTCTACATTGCGTCCGAGCTGGCGTGGCCGTTCCTCAACTTCGATATCCCGCAAATCACCTTCGGGCGTCTCCGGCCCGTGCACACCACGCTGGTAATCTTCGGCTTCGGGGGCAGCGCGCTGTTCGCCACCTCGTATTACGTGGTGCAGCGTACCTGTCAAACGCGCCTGTACAGCGACTGGATGGCGGCTTTTACCTTCTGGGGCTGGCAGCTGGCCATCGGTCTGGGCGCGCTCAGTTACATGTTCGGGTATACCCAGTCGCGTGAATACGCTGAGTTCGAGTGGCCGATCGACCTGCTGATTGCGGTTACCTGGGTGGTGTATCTGGCTCTCTATGTCCAGACCCTGCGCCGCCGTTCGCAGCCGCACATCTACGTCGCCAACTGGTTCTATATGGCCTTTATTCTGGCTACGGCCATTCTGCATATTTTCAACAACCTGGCTGTTCCGGTCGGGCTGTTCAGTCTGAAGTCCTACAGCCTGTTTTCCGGTGTGCAGGATGCCATGACCCAGTGGTGGTACGGGCACAACGCGGTTGGCTTCTTCCTCACCGCGGCGTTCCTCGGCATGATGTACTACTTCGTGCCCAAGCAGGCCGGGCGCCCGGTGTATTCCTACCGGCTTTCGATCGTGCACTTCTGGGCACTGTCGTTTCTCTACATGTGGGTGGGTGCCCACCATCTGCACTGGACCGCGCTTCCCGACTGGACATCGACACTGGCGGCGACGTTCTCCATTATGCTGCTGCTGCCGTCCTGGGGCGGCATGATCAACGGCATCATGACGCTGTCGGGTGCCTGGGACAAGTTGCGTACCGACCCCATCATGTTGTTCCTGATCACCGCGCTGTCGTTTTACGGCATGTCGACCTTTGAAGGGCCGCTGATGTCGCTGAAGAGCGTGAACGCCTTGTCGCACTACACCGACTGGACCATCGGTCACGTGCATTCCGGAGCGCTCGGCTGGGTCGCAATGGTGTCTTTCGGCTCTTTCTACCACATGGTCCCGCGCCTCTATGACACCAGGATCTACAGCACGCGCCTGGTGTACGTGCACTTCTGGCTGGCCACCATCGGAATCCTGCTGTACATCACGGCCATGTGGGTGGCGGGCATCTTCCAGGGCCTGATGCTGCGCAGTTTCGACGACTATGGCAACCTGGCGTATACCTTCGTCGAAACCGTGGCGTTCCTGCATGAGCCCTACGTGGTGCGCGCCCTCGGCGGTGCCTTCTTTTTATCGGGCGTCGTGGTCATGGCCTACAACGTGTTTATGACCGTGAGACAGTCACGTGTCGAGGCTGCGGAAATCGAGGCGAAGCTCGCCGCCAAGCTGGCAAGAGCCTGAGCCGCCGAGCAGACGGAGTAATTCAAAGTGATCAAACACGAAAGTATTGAAACCAATGCAGGTCTGCTGATCGTGCTGACCATGATCGTCATCAGTATTGGCGGTCTGGTGGAAATCGTCCCGCTGTTTTTCATCAACGACACGGTGGAGAAGGTCGACGGTGTACGGCCCTACACGCCGCTGGAATTGCGCGGCCGCGACATCTACCAGCGCGAAGGTTGTTACCTGTGTCACTCGCAGATGATTCGTCCCTTCCGCGACGAATGGCTGCGCTATGGCCACTACTCGCTGGCCGCTGAATCACAGTACGACCATCCGTTCCAGTGGGGTTCGAAACGCACCGGTCCTGACCTCGCGCGTGTCGGTGGCAAGTACTCCAACGCCTGGCATGTCGCGCACCTGAACAATCCGCGGGACGTGGTGCCGCAGTCCATTATGCCGAATTACCCGTGGCTGATGACCACCGATCTGGACTATTCCGACGTCCAGGACCGAATGCGCGCCCTGAAGAAAACCGGGGTTCCGTATTCCGAAACGCAGGCAGAGTACGACCGTAACGTGGCCAAATTCGGCGCTGACGTAGCGGACAAACTGGATATTCTGCATGCCGAGGAAAACCTGATGAAGCAGGCCCTGAACAATGACTATGACGGCCAGCGTTCGCGTATTACCGAGATGGATGCGCTGGTGGCCTATCTGCAGGTGCTCGGTACGATGGTGGATTTCAGCCGCTACGACGAGGGTTACTTTGCCGAATTCCGTTGATCGCCCAAGTGCGAATGCGGAGCGCAGACTGACGACATGGCGGAGTGGATACAGTGGTTAGGTCAGTTCGAGAACAGCAAGATACTGGCGTTGCTGCTGTTCTTTGTCGCCTTCTGCGGCATTCTGATTTACGTCTACGCGGGGAAGACGCGCTCGCAGCGGCTTGAATCATACAAGTTCATCCCCCTGCAGGATGACGAGCAAGATCTGGACGCCGACAGCGGCGAGGAAGAAGACAATGGGCGACACGAAAGCTAAATCACCGGGCGCGGTGCAGACCACCGGCCACGCCTGGGATGGCGACATTCAGGAGTTCAACAATCCGCTGCCGAACTGGTGGTTGTGGGCTTTCTATGCGACGGTGGTGTTCGCCCTGGTCTACTGGGTTCTGTATCCGGCCTGGCCGGTGGGCGGCACTTTCACCAAGGGTGTGATGAACGATATCACTTTCGTCGACAGTGACGGCAAGAAAGTGACCACCCACTGGAACACGCGCGCCCTGTTGCTCAAGGATCTACAGGACGGCAAGGAGGCACGCCTCAGCCGGGAATATATGAACAAGGTCGCGGCCGCGGGCTATTCAGAGATCCTGGGGGATGCGGAAATGATGGCGTTTACCCGTTCCGTCGCCAAGGGACTGTTCGGTGACAACTGCGCGCCCTGCCATGGCTCCGGCGGGCAGGGTGTGATCGGGCTGTTCCCCAACCTTGCCGATGATTCCTGGCTGTGGGGCGGTCGCATTGAGGATATTCAGAACACCATCGGCCAGGGTCACCTGGGGTTTATGCCGGCGTTCCGCGATACGTTCAATGATAAGCAGCTGGACGATCTGGCCTTCTACGTGCTCAGCCTGTCGGGCAACAAGGTCGACGAGGCAGCCAGTGCGCGCGGCAAGATCCTATTTCAGACTGATGCAGGCGGCTGCTACTACTGTCACACCAAGGCCGGAATCGGCCTGAAGTCCCAGGGCGCCGCCAACCTGACGGACCAGATCTGGACCATTGCCGACGTCAACGGCGCCACGGATCTTGAAACGAAAAAAGAGCGCGTCGAGAAAGTGATCAGTAGCGGTGTGCAG
>Ga0315540_10000907_pt1 | contig 16956 bp, 6 predicted proteins | sample SalMarSW160110MG_FD_203677 | JGI IMG/M metagenome (GOLD analysis project Ga0315540, IMG submission 203677) | Salt marsh sediment microbial communities from the Plum Island Ecosystem LTER, Massachusetts, United States - Salt Marsh Sediment SW1601-10 ...
ATCGCCTCACTCTTCAGTTTGCCCGCGGCAGGTGTGGGCCGCTTGTCCAGTGCGCGACAAGGAAGCCGTCAGGAAAGTAAAAGCCCTCCCGCTAACAGACATGTTATCCAAATTCTAACCGATTCTGGATTCTGAGTGCATAGCGTTTTGAGGAATGTTCACAAGAGCGCACACAGCATTCGTGGCGAGCTCGCCTGAGTCAGGTTGACAAGGAAGATTTCAGCGCGGCGGCCGGGTGGAAGGTAATTCCTGCTTGGGAGTTTTCAACTGGTCGGCGTCTTCCTGCGCACGAGCGCTGTCTGTCGCCAGGCGGGAGGCTGCCTTCGATTCCAGCCTGGCTTTGTCGTTTTCACCCAGGTGCGAGTAGATCGTGGCCAGCAGGGTACGGAGTTCGGAGTTGTCGGGCATGGTGGTCTTGGCTTTCAGGGCATAGGGTAAAGCCTGCTGGTAGTCCTTTTTGAGAACCCAGTATCGGGCCATCAGGTAATTGCCCACCACGGACTGCGGATAAATTTTCTGCATCCAGGCCAGGTGGCTGTAAGCGCTCTCGAGATCGCCGGAGTCGAGATACATTTCGGCCAGATAGCCGTGGGCATCCCAGCGGTCCGGATCAGCTTTTGCGGCTTGCTCAAACAATGACCGCGCTTCTTCTGTCTTTCCCTGGTCCAGCGCGTCCTGGCCGCGAACCACCAACCGGTCCACCGAGAAGGTCTTCTGAGTTCTCTCGGATTGCGCAGCCCTGAGTTCCTGGAACTTTTTCATGTAGGCGTCGCCGTTCTCGCGGTCGCCCTGGAGTTTGCAGGCTCGAGCCAGAGCATAGTAGATTTCCGGGTAGGAAGCGGCCGACGGCAGCGCCTGCTTCAGATACCGGACGGCCTCGGCGGTTTCGCCCATGGCGAGACAGGTGTTCCCGAGCTTCAGCAGAAATTCCGGTTCGCCTTTTTCCTGCTGTACGGCATGAACAAAAGCCTGCTTGGCTGCAGGCAGATCGCCCTTCTGATACAACGCCTTGCCCAGTTCAAAATAGGCACTGGGGTTCACCGGAGATTCCTGAATGCTCTTTTTGCAGTACCGGATCGTCTGGTCCAGTTCATTCCAGTAGGCGTAAACCTTGCCCAGTTCGTAGTTGGTTCGGGGGGCGTCGGGGTTGCGCTCCTGAAGGACCTTGAGGACCTGGAGCGACTGGTCCGGCTGGATCAGGCGGAGATAAACATCCGCAAGCATGTACAACCAGGAGGAGGGAAGTTGCCGCAGGGAATCGCTCCCCTTAAAGATCGACAGCGCGTCGAGCGCAGGGGTTTTCTGCCTCAGGCGGGAGTAGAGGTTGGCCTGAAAAATCCGGTAGACGGGGTCTTTCGGCGCCAGGCGCACCGCCTCCTGCAGTTCCAGCGCGGCGGGAGGCAATCTGCCTGCCTGCGTCAGGGCCATGCCGGCGTAAAAGTAAGGTCTTGGATCCAGCGGCGACTCCTGCTTGCATCTGCTGAGCACTGAAACCGCCTGGTCGTATTTCCCTTCAGAGAGTAGTTGAATTCCCTGCTTGAGAAGAACATTTTCGGTGGGCGCGGCGCTTTGCGGCGCAGCGCGGCAGGGAAGACTTGCGCACACCATGGCGACGAGCGCCAACCAGAAAAATGGCAGTTTCTTTTCCATCGGTCCGATTCTTCAGCGGCGGTCCGGGACCGCCGGCTTTTTCCGATCCGGGAAGGACCGCAGACGGCGCCAGCGGCACCTCTGCGCTGCCTTGCTTTCGATTCCATTATTTTGCGCTGAATGAGGGGGGAGGATCAAGGTCCCCGGGCGGTGAATGCCCGGGGACCTTGACTGATGCGAACACAGATCTAGAACAATACGTGGAGCGAGAACTGCATAAGCCGTGGGCTGTTGGCCTGTGTTGAAAGGTCAATCAGACCCGTTGAAGCGTTCGGGCTGTTGTTGGTTGGGTGGTTGAACACGTTGAAGAAGTCCGCCGTGAAGCGGATCTTCAGGCGTTCCCCAACGCTGAAGTTCTTGAACATGGAAGCGTCCATGGTGAAGGCGCTCGGACCGATGATCGAGCCTCTCGGGCTTGAGTGGAAAAAATCACTGGAAGGAGCGTTGAAACACCCGGTTGAGGAATCCGGGAGCAGCACGTTATTAACGGCAATGCTTCCGGTGTAATTGCCACTACAGTCGGGGCCGTAAGGACTAACCAATTTCCGACCTTCCGGTCCCACCAGGTTGGTGAGAGCCTGCATGCCGCCCGGGATATTGGAAGCCTGGGTCGGATCGACATGGCCGGCGAACCACAGTTGCTGCTCCTTGCCTCCGTAGTTCATGATGAGCCGCTGGTCCGGGCTTAACCTGGGATCGCCGTTTTGGACATACGAGGTGTCAACGCTCTGCCAGTAGCCGGACACCCAGTCGCCGATAAAGGCCATCTGCCAGCCGCCGACCAACTGATTCAGGGCTCCGCCGGCGCCGCTGAGGAACTTTTTGCCTTTACCGAAAGGAAGGTCAACCAATCCGTTCCATCCGTAATGCTGGATGGGAATCGTCGTCATGTTGTTGTAGGCCAGATTGCGGAGCTGGTCGAACGAAAGGTTTGGCTGGCCGAGGATGTTGACGTTCGATGGGATGTCGCCACCTCCTCCGCCGGAGTTGAAACCTCCAAGGTTCCCTGACGAGAACCCGCCGGTATCCGTGGTCGCTAGTCCGTGATCATAAACGTAGTACCACTGGAAGACCGTGCCGTTGTGGTATTTGTGCTCAATCTGGGCCTGGACCGAGTTGGAGTTTGATATACCGTTGGTTGCGCCATAGCCGTAATTCAGATTCCAGTTTGGATTCTGGCGAAGGAAGTCGTAGCTGATCGAACTATAGAGCGGGTTGGTGGCCGGCGCCTCGCCCGTAGACTGGGCGTAGGCGAGTTGAGGCATCCGGTCGTTCAGGCGAACTCGCTGGTCAAGACTGCTTCCGTGGTTCCCGATGTAGCTGACTCGCAAGGTTGAACGGTAGGGAAGCTGGTACTCCAGTGTGAGGTTCCAGTTCTGCATCCTGTCGTTCTGCCAGTTGCGCCCATCGTAAGGGAAGATGCCCTGAGCTGTCGCCGGAAGCGGCACAACCCCGTTGGTGTCGACACCTGCGTTGGGCAGGAAGTTGTTTGCCGTAGGCACGTTGCTGATCATCCAGTTGTAATTAGCAGGGTTCCCCTCGCCGTAAACGTCCCCGCCATTGAACTGGTTCGAGAACCGCAAATTCAACGGAGGATTGGTCCGCGAGGTCTGCAGGATCTGGGAGAGCGGGGTTGGCCAGTAGAAGATGCCATACGAACCTCGAAGGACCGCCTTGTCGTTGATCTTGAAGGCCGCGCCCAGCCGCGGACCGAAATTGTTGTTGTCCGCAGCAAACAGATTGGTGGGATATCCGTAGGCGTCAGCTGTGCTGTAGCCCAAACCCCTGTTCGACCACGATTGCAGAACGGCCGAAGGGATTCCCGGCAGTGAAGAAATGGTATTGTCGCCCGGTGTAATCACCTGGAAGGAGTTGAGGATGGAATCGAGCGGCGCCGTGACCAGGCGGTTTTGTTTCTCGCGGTACGGTGTCCACTTGTCCCACCGCACGCCAAGGTTCACTGTCAGGCGTGGGGTGACTCTCCACTTGTCGTTGAAGTACCAGGAGAAGTACTTCTGCCGGAAGTAGAAGAACCCGCGGTTGTACTGGTTGGAGAGGTAGTCGGGAAGGCCCAGCAGCAGCGCGGAAATTCCTTCGCCCGTGTCGGGCAGGCAACTCGAGATTCCGTCGAACTGGCAGGTCCATTCACCACCAAAATTGTCCGAGCCCATGGACTGCTGAAGCTCCTGGATGTTGTTCTGTTCCAGATGGAAAGCTCCACCAGCCTCCAGGGTATGCTTTCCCTTGATCCAGGTGAAGTTGTCCTCTGCGATGTAGCTGGTTAGGTTCTGGTCATGCCGGTTGTCGGCATCCCAGGGGAAGTTGTCGGCATAGATGGTGGGCCAGCCGGTCACTCCAAAGGGATTGGGCAGGCCAAGCTGGGAATCCCAGTTGGTGTTGTCGCCCAGTGTTCCATAGCTCGTCGGTGTCCGCAGAGCGCCCAGGATCAACTGGTTGAGCATGGTGTTTGAAATGGTCCGCGTGTAGTCCGCGTTGACGTTTGTCACCATCGAGTTTTCGCGCCTGGAGCCACCGCAATCGGGGCAATTGCGCGGGTTGCCGTAAAGGCCGCCGGCTTGGGTGTAATACCACGTCTGCCGCGACCACCGGACCGAGAGCCGGTCCTTGGCGCTGAAGTTCTCATCCACCTTGGCGGTCAGCTTGTTCTGGGTGCTGAACGAGGGATAAACACTTTCCAGGTTGTTGGCAATATACGGGTTGGCATTATTGGTCGGAAGCGCCGTTATGCCCTGGAGAGTTTTGGCAATGGCGCTGATCCTGCTGGTCGGAATGATGTTTCCAGGAAACGGCTGCCTAACGCCGTTCGCATCGGTGGTGAGAGGATCGTAGATAATAATAGGGTTGCCGCTGCCAGGGTCGTAGGCGTTGCTGAGGTCGCCATTCCACATGGCCGGCGTGGGAGTGATGCCGCCGTAACTGCTGGCGCGGCCCACTTCCCTGTAGCCTTCATACGAGAAGTAGAAGAAGGTCTTGTCTTTGCCGTTGTAAACATGCGGGATCACCACAGGGCCACCCACGTTGCCGCCAAACTCATTGCGGATGTCCTTGGGATAGACCGCACCCGGCTTCTCCTGGCGAAGTCGCGCCAGCAACCCGCCCGTGTTGTTGCGGTGGGTCTCGAACACTTCGCCGTGAAGCAGGTTGGTGCCGCTCCGGCTCTTCATGATCACCGTAGACGGGCTGGCATATCTGGCGTCGTTGCCGCTGGTATCGACCGAAAACTCCTGAACGTCCTGAATGTCCGGCTGGATGCGCACCATGCCGCCGCCGAAACGGTCGCGCTCCGTGATGCCGTCCATCTGGATGCCCATGGAACCGGCCTTCATGCCGTTGACGCGCGCATTGCCGCCGCCTTCAACTCCCGGCGTCAGGTTGAAAAGATTCGTGACTTGCCTGCCGTTGAGCGGAAGCTGGTTGATGCGCTGATAGTCCTTGACGTCTCCCACCTGTGTGCCGGTTGTGTTCAGCAGGGGAGGGGCGCCGGTGACTTCCACCACGGTTGTGGTGCTGCCGACTTCCATCTGGAAGTCGATGCTGGCACTCTGAGAAACTTCCAGTTGTACGGTGCGGGTCCACTGCTTGAAGCCGGTCTTTTCCGCAGTGATTTTGTACGGGCCGGGCGGCAGCGCGCCCATGTAGTAAGCCCCCGAAGCGTTGCTTTGCGAACGGTACGTGATGCCTGTGCTGGTGTTGGTTGCGGTGACACTGACGTCTGGAATGATGCTGCTGGATTGATCTGTCACCGTTCCGCTGAGTGATGCAAGACCTGCCTGCGCCCAGCCCAAGCTGGAACTAAACGTCAGGGCCACTGCCAGTAGCAGGAGAAAGGTGAAAAGACCAACCCCCCTACTTTTTAAGCCAATGTACATGTTCTCCCCCACAAAAATCGAATTTCGCTGTCCCGCGGTGTTCCTCGGGATGCCTCGAAACTTCCCAAAAAGACAACTACAGCATTCCCCGCGGTAAAGGCCACCGCGAGGTTGCGTTGTAGATGGGTCTTACTTTTGGAGACGAAGAACGACTACACTCACCCAGCAGGAAATGCGTTGCTGAATAAGTTCCAAAACCCGACGCGAAAACAGATGCCCCTGTGACTACCGCGTACGAGGGGTATCTGGTCAGAAACGTGCCATTACCAAAACTTCAAGGGTGCCAACTTCTCTTCATCCTGGATCTTTTGCAATCCTATCTGAAGAGATCGTGACAAGACCCCAATACCTTTAAACGTGCCCAACCGCCAGCCTGGGCTTGTCCGTACCTTCGTCAGGCCGATATCTTGCCGTCCGGTGTTCCGTTGTCCGGCCCGGCAGCACACTCGCCAGCGGAGCGCCCGATTCGTGCTCCAGGTTCGCCCCGAGTCAGCAGGAAGACCGGGCTCAGCCGTTCTCCCGTCCTGCTGCGATCAAGCCCGATGGCCGTGCGCCAAGCGCCTTGACTTCCTCCAACCGCAAAAGCCTTCAAGCCGAAGGGTTAATTAGGGTCCCTAATTAATACCCCATAATTACCACCGTCCCACATGATTGTCAAGCCTCATTTGCAGGCAAGAAACCGAGGCGAACCGCTCTTGAATTTGGGGGCCAGACGAAGGGTTATGGCTTCGGGCGTCGATGCTTGTTCTGTCTAACCTGCTGGATGCATTTTGAGTTGTTTTCTTGAAGCAAGACCCAAAAAGGGTTGCAGAACATTTGAACCATCCGTGGGTGAAAGCGATCCGCCCAGCGAGGAACGTAAGACAACGCCTTCAGCCGCGTTTAAGGCCAGCCAGACCGCGCCCAGAAGGCTGGCTTCTTCTCCCAGCGTACTCAGCACGAGCCGAGGGCGTGGATAATCATTGCGCTCCAGCCTGCGGCGCACTTGTTGGAAGAACGCGGGATCCGATCCGATACAACCTCCCACCACGACCAGAGGGCAATCCAGGACTGCGCAGACATTAGCGACGGCGCATGCAAAGGCCTCTGCCGTTTGTTGAACCAGCCGCTTTGCCTCCCGATCGCCTTCCCGGGCAAACCTGAGAATCTCGCTTGCTGTTGCATTCCTGGAGACCATGCTCCTGGAACCGACATGTTGCGCCAACATCTCTCGCCAGGACCGCTCAATGCCGGCTGTGCTGGCCATCTCCTCCAGGGGGCCTAATTGATGCTTCTGTAGAGGGGTCTCTCTACTGCCCGGCACGTAAAAAAAACCAATCTCGCCGGAAGCGTACGCCGATCCGCGATACAGCCTTCCGTTGATAAAGATGCCTGCGCCCACGCCATCGCCGACAGTTATGAAAACGAAGTTCTTTACCCCGCGAGCCCTGCCGATCCAGCTTTCCGCAATGGCGGCCAGGTTGACTTCGTTTTCAACAACCGTAGAGACCTTGGCGCTTTCCTCGATCAGGCTGCGCAGGGGGGCATGGCGCCACGCCAGGGAAAAGTGTGGCAATGAATCCGTAGCGCCTGTCCGCGCGTCGACAATTCCATGAATCCCCGCCGCCAGGGAGAGAAGTTTTTGAGGAGGAATGCCGTGCTGAGCTATCAGTTCCCGGATGCCTGACGCTACCAGGCCAGCCGAGCTCTTTGGAGTGTTGCGGGAGGTCATGGGGCCGGTCCATCTTCCCAGAACCGTACCGCTGAGGTCGGCAAGGGCCAGGCGTACTTCCGACGGTCTGACCTCAGCGCCAGCCACATAACCGAACCCAGTGTTAAATCGCAGCATTCTCGGCGGACGGCCTCCGCCGCCAGACCGTCCAGGACCCACACTCTCTACCACGTCTTTCTTCAGAAGGTCCGCCACCGCAAACGATACCGTTGGCGGACTCAATCTGGAAATGCGGGCGAGGTCAGCCTGGGAACACGGCCCGTGCAACTGAAGGAGACGGAGCAGACGGCGCACGTTGACTTCACGGATGAGTTCTGGGCGCCCCGGAGCAAGTTCCATCTCAGCGAGGGGCTGGAATTTTGTGACTCTAGGCATTGTCGTACGTGGTGGTAGCGTGCTGCCGATCTCATCGGCCTCATAGACACCGGAGGGGCAGGTTCGGGCCTATCCATTTTCGTGTGTTCCCGATGACGAGTTCGGCCGAACGGAGATCTCTACGGCCTTGCTCTGACGGCGCACGTTGAAATTATAAGAATTTGAGGGAACTGCACGAAAAAAGTCGTCAGTGCAATTCCTGAATCAATTCGAGAAGCCTGGGGCTACCAACGTCCCTCCAATCTTCTGTACTCACTCGATGCAGACTGTCCCAAGAGCTAAGCGCCGGTTCAGGCCCCTCTCTTATATTATGAAACCATCATTCAACACAAGCTTTGCTGTCTGGGCGGCCTGCTCTCCCGCATCCCACATGTCTTCCAGATCCGATTTCAGGGAATCAAAAGTTGGAAACTCCAAGCGCGGAATATGGGTTCAGCGGACCGGCACAGTCGGAACGCGGCATCGCATTCTGTGTAATCCGGTTGAACCGATCCGTGGCAACTCTGCGGGGAGTTGCCGAGAGCCGCGGTTCATGCAACCACGCTGAAGGGTTTCTCGACCGACTGTCCTGTCATAACGTCACGCGCCCGAATCTTCCAGCGGCCGGTTGGATCGTTGAAAGCGATGGGAATGAACTCCCGGAACGGCGTCGAACGGACCAGAAGGTTGCGCGAGTAGATGCCGTAGTTCTTGCCGGACGGATCGTCGATTTCGATGCTGACCAGGCGAGAGGTTCCCTCGGGTAGCAGGGCGTCGATGATGCCCAGGGTCTCTCCCGCCTTGATTTCACCCGGGTCTTCGAGCCGAAACTCGGGCAGGGGCTGTGCGGACCGGGTCAAGAGCAGCGGACTCCAGGGATCGAGCGTGGCGTCGAGGCTTTTTCCGGAGCCCAGATCCTTGCGCTGCCGGATGTCGTAGGTTTGCCCTGCCGAGCCCCACTCCAGATGGACCTTGGCGGTTTTTTCAAGCAGGGAATTATCGATGCTTCCGGCCCATTCGTGCGCTTCCAGAGTGGGAAAGCTGCCCCATCCTCCGTCATCAAACTGCGGATTGCGGAAAACCGCCACATGCTCGCATCCGCCGTTTTTGTAGATCACCACTTCCGTGCCCGGCAGGCGCTTGCCGTCGGCTCCCAGCACTCGCAGGCGGGGAGTAATGCTGGCCAGGCCGAACACTCCTTCCAGCAGGTCAGGCAGACTGGTATCCAGGCTGGCCTGCAGGCGCTGATAGGCATAGCCGGCGATTTCAAGGTTCAGAAAAACCGCTTTTCCCTTGCCGAAAGTGTTGACGATGACCAGAGGCGTGCCGCCGCCTTGCGCCAGCGATTTGCCGGTGGTGGGCTTGACACCCGGATCGCCGGGCGCCAGCAATTTGAGCTGCCTGCCCTGCAGCTCCAGAGATCCTGAATTCGCCACGCCCTGTGCGGTGGCCGGCTGCCCGGCCGGGGCAGATGCCGGGGTCCTGCTGATGCCGAAAACATCGTCGAGCTGGCCGTGCCCCAGATCGCGCCCGTGCTCATTCATGCCGGCGTTGCGGTAATCCGCTATCAGCAGGCCGCCGTCGTGGACAAACTGCCGGATCTGCTCGGCCTCTTCTGCGCTGATGGCCAGGGACTGCGGCATGACGAAAGCGCGATACTCGCCGCTGGTGAGTTTGCCGGCCTCGATCTGCTTGTTGGAAACAAAGTTGTACTGCAGGCCCAGGTCTTCAATCAGTTTGGTCCAGCCGTTGCGGACGGCGGTGATGTGGCTGCCACGGTCTCCTGCGCTGTGCGCCACCCACTGGCGGGCGTGCTTCAGGTTGCTGAGCAGCCAGTGGACCTGCATGGACGGCTGCGAATAGTGGAGCGCAATGCCGTCATGGGTGCGCTGTGAGTTCATCACCAGCTTCGGAAGGCCACGATGGAGTTCCCTAAATACTTCTGAAAAAGTTTCAGCCGCCGGAGTCAGCTCCCGCGTCTTTGGGTCAACGAACTGGTAATTCTTGAGGTTGTCGTCCCAGATCAGATTGCCGCGGTGGGCATGGAACACGCCCCACCAGATGGGACGCACGGCGCGCTTCTGCATCAGGCGGTCTTCCGCCGTGAGCGGCTTGCCGGGCGTGTATTGATAGCCGTGGGTGGAAACCATGATGGTTTCCGGCTTGAGCGAGCGGATGACTTCCACGTTGTTGCCGATGTTGTAAGGCTCGATGACGTCCACCGCCCTCAGCACCTGCTCATAGTTGTACCAGCCGAAAGGAAACGGGCACTGTCCGCCCTCGGTGGCGCAGAGAGCGTGAGGGTCCTCCTGCTTGCAGACCTGCGCCGCCCGCAGGACGGCGTCGGCAAACGTCTCGTCCATGAAGTTGCGGAAGTCACACCAGGCGGAAACATTCCATCCCTCGGTGGAATGGATTTCGCCCAGCTCTTTGTAGAAGCGCTTCAGAAAATCCAGCACCTGGCTCCAGGTCTGGAAGTTGGTGGGCTTCTGGACGGCTTTCCAGCCGGCGCGCCGGCCCCAGTGGTCGTTCGCTTTGGGCAGAGGGCCGAGCGTGTCGGACAACGCTTCCTCGTTCAGGTTGACGATGGAACGCGCGTCGCTGACCAGGCCGATCACCGGTTCCCATTCGTCGTGCACGCTCATCCCCACGCCTCTCGGTTCGGGGAAACTGGTGCCCCATTCTTTGTTGAAGTTCTTGACCCCGCCATACCGGGCGTGGAAGACGGCAAGGGCGATGGAGTCGAAAGCGCGGTCGGTGGTGGTGTAGGAAATCATCAGGTTGCGCTTCTCCCACTGCGTGCCGGAGCGCACGCTTTCATCGTCCCAGCGCGTCATCTCCTGGCCTGTCTGCCATTCGCCTGCCACGTGGCCGGGGATCCCGTAGAGCTTCCGAAGGTACTCCGCAAACTTGATGGCGCAGTGGTCGGAGTGGCAAAAATCGTTGGGCCTGATCTGGTCGGCCTGTCCCAGCTCATCGGCGATGTTGTAAAAGAGCGGACGAAAAGCGCGGTGCTGGCGCACGTACCGCCGAAGATGTTCCCGCACATACTCGTCGGTTTTGGGATCGTTGACGCAGGGTTGCCGGACCCAGAGCTTCAGGTTGTTCCGGTCCTGCATCACCTTCGCGATCAGGCCCTTCCAGAGTGGCTGGTCCTTGTGGTAGATGGCGAAGACTTCCCACGCCATCTGCTCGACGTAAAATTTGAAATGGTTGTCCAGAACGTTTGTAAACTCGCCATTGCGATAGGCGATGGTGGCGTCCACGCCGCACTGGCGCAGCAAATCGTAAAAACCGTCAGGGTAGTGGGCCCAGGTCACCACGTGATAGTCGTCCCACGCCCGGGCCGGCGGGGACAGGAGAAATTTCGCTCCCTCCACCTGCGGAACGCCGTCCACCTTCAGCCGAATCCAGTTGCGGTAGGTGAGCGCCGGAACCAGGCGGAAGGAAAAAAGTTGAGGGCTGCCCATGGAGGAAGGCGGCGGAAAAGCCGAACGCCAGGCCACACGGCCCAGGCTGTCAATCCATTCGATTTCCGTCTGGCCGGCCGGCGGCAGACGGAAAGAGATGGTGCCATTGACCACTGTGCCGTAATCATAAAGCTCGTGGTCCAGTGTGACCCGCGCCACCACGGTGGAATCCGCCGTTTGCGGGACGGCTTTCCCCGGGAATGCTTCGGCGCCGGGCAGGCCCAGCGCGCTTCCTGCGATGGCGGTTCCAAAGGCTGTGCGAAGAAAATTGCGGCGTGACGGCAAGAGATCTTTTCCCATAACGACTCGTCCCCCAACCCTGATTTATCGTATTGCGAAATGCTCGACAGGATAATCAAGATGTTTCTCACTGTCAATGAAAGATCCTGTAAGTATTCACAAATTTTCGAAAATACACCTGTCGGAGATTGATGGTCGCCCGGGCGGTCGTACAATTGGACTCACAACAAAAATGACGAGCTTTCCGGTGGTTCCTGTGGACGGCAAACCATGGCGTGAGCTACTTGCCTTTGACGAATTCCACAAAACCGTGGTCGCGCAGGAAGCGGAAGTACCCCACAAAATCAAAGCGGACAGGCCCCATTTCCATTTTCGTCAGGTGGATAACCTGCTCGAGATTCCGCTGCCCGTCGCACCAGTAGAGGGCGGAGATGGGGACGAGGGCCCAGGCGCCGGAAGGATATCCTTCCCGCTGGTCGGGTGGTACCTGATCGAGAGTGATGGTCCCAAATCTTTTCCGCTTAACGACGATTTGCGAAGCAACCGCGGCTTCCGGGTCCGGCGCGGCAATGGGCTGGACGGAACCCTCGATGCCGAGCAGGTGCGCTCTTTCAGCCACAGCTTTGCGAACGCGCTCGGCCTGCTGGTTTCCGAACTCGACGAGATTTTGAGACAATGGCGCAAGAGAAGCTTGCAACGCCTGCCGTTCTTCCGGCGCAACCAGCCGCAGGACGGAGTTGACGGCCTGGGTCTGCCGTCCCACCTTGTAGTCGATTTCGTCGAGCGACTGTTGGAGAAGCTTTCCCAGCTCTTCCCGGCTGCCGGCATCTGCGATGCGGTCCATGAAAGGCGAAACGGCATCCAGCATCTGGCGGTAGCCGCGAGTCTGGCTTACTCCCGCCAGCCACAGGGCCTGCGGAGCCTCGGCGTTGGCCAGATAGTAGAGATAAGCCGCCGAGACAATCGAGATATCCCGCAGCGACCTGGAATCCACGCGGTCCGGAGTATCTTCGCTGTTGTGGTGGGTTTCCACGCCACTGCCGCTGTAGGCCCAGATGGTTGGCACTCCGATGGTGGGATCTCCCAGGTAGCTGTCCGTGCCCGTCAGGTAGGGGTGCTCATGCCAGAGGCGATGGATCGCGGAAAAATAGTCGTCGGCCACCTTCAGAACAAAAGCGTCGGTGTAGGAACTGGCGACTTCCGGGTTCATGAAAAAAGTGTATTCCGTGCCCTGCATGTCGTATTTGCCGGCGGGAGTGTCCAGGCACCAGGCGGCGATGGTCTGCTTGATCCGCTCGCGATGATTTGCGATGTAAGGCATGGATCCGTACAACTCTGGCATGGCCAGAATCCGAATCGTGCGCCGTGGCCGTGGCAGCTTCCCGGACTCAATCAGCCGGTCGAGTGTTGCCATGGCCTCCATCAGCGCGGCCACGCCGGTGGCGTTGTCTTCGGCTCCCTGTTCAGCGGTGTGGCCCAGCGCCAGCACTTCTTCCGGCCCGGTGCCGGGGATCACTCCGGTGGTGTACGGGTAGACCCCGTTGTAGTAGCGGGTGTCCACGACGGCCCGGACGCGGACTTTGCCATGGCGGGCCAGGAGCCTGCGGAGAAAGTCCCCCTGGCGAGGCGTTATTGAGAAGCAGATGAGAGGAGTGCTGCCTTTGATGAAGGCCCAACCGTCGTCGCCCCAGGCGTTCACCCACTGGCGGCCGTCACGCAGGCTGGGATTTTCCGTCCCCGTATTGATGGCGCCCAGCGCGTGTGCTTTTGCCAGCGCCCACTTGATTCCGTCCGGGTTTTCATCGGTCAGCGCCAGCTTGCCGCGCAAGTCCATCTGCGCGATCTTCTTTGCCGGCCAGTCCTTCACTTCCACCACCTCGGCCGTAATGCCGCCCGGCGGTGTCGGTCCGCTCCATTCGCCCAGCGAGGTGGGGACCTTGCGGTAGTCGCCCAGCACGCGAAGATTGGCAGGAACTTTCGGCTCCACGATTTCCAATGTTGCCTCTTTCACGTCCCAGGCCATCGGCATGGTCCAGAACCCGAACTGCGTGACGCCGTCTGCCGGAGGAGTCCCGATCTCCACCTGCTGAAGTCCCATCTTCTGCATCTGCAGCTTGAGGTAGTCGGTGGTCTCCTGAAATTTGGCAAAATTGAACCAGCGGTCGGTGGAATAGATGCTCCGCATATACTCCATGGCCTGCTCGGGCAGCACATCCGCGCGGACATTCTGAATGAGCGCGTGCAATTCGGTGGCGGGACCGGCCGGCGGCGCGGAAAAAGCGATAGGCGCGCACAGCAGAATAAGGAGCGGGACACGCAAAATTCTTGACCGCATGGAAACGAACCTCCATTGGATTCTTGTGGGGGACAGCAACGAAACCACTCTAAACCATAAGGGGGAATCCAGCCAAGATTAACACTAATGAAACGCAGGAGAATCGCCATCCTCTCAGCTGCAAGATTTCGGTTGCGATCAAAACGGCGGGGTATACTGTGGCGGAATGTCGCAGAACCCAGCCACCCGGATAAAGGATTTGGAGGTTTGTGTGGAAATAGGTTGAAAGATTTCCTTGACCCTGGGAAGGCCTGTGGAAAGGACCAACGCCATGAGCAAATGCCCACATCTCGATAAAATCCTCGGTATGAACGAGCCCATTACCCGCCGTGACTTTCTGGATGGCGCACTTGTCGCCTCCACGGGGATGCTGCTTGCAGCGGCCTGCCCGGTCTCCGTCGGCGCCCAGACAGCCGGAGCCAGCCCGGCCGACTGGGCTGCATGGACCGGCTACACGGGCGAAGGGGATTATAAGGGTTCCGCCGGAAACACCGACCAGGTAATCCATGATGCCCATGAAGTCCGCGATGGAGACTTTGACAAAGCTCCCGCGGGCGTTATTGACACGGGCGAAACCTACGACTGTGTGGTGGTTGGAGGCGGGTTCGCGGGTCTCTCGGCCGGATTGTTTTTCCACCAGCGGACGACTGCAGACCGCACCTGCCTGATCCTTGACAATGCAAAGATCTTTGGTGGCGTCGCAAAAAGAAATGAGTTTGTCGTTGACGGCCATCGCCTGTTCGCTCCCCAGGCTTCCGTCCATTTTCAGCCGCCTTATCCGGACAGTTTCCTGAAGCACGTTTACGATGCCATCGGCCTCGATTGGGACGCGTTCAAGTCCTACCAGACCTGGCAGGGGCCCACGCCCCAGATCGATTTGCCGCGCAGTCCCTACGGTGTGGGACACATCAACGGAAAACCTGCCGAGGGATTCTTTTTTGGCGCGAAATTTGGAAAGAAGCCTGGAATCTGGATCAAGGATCCCTGGGGCAAAGGTCTTGCGGGGTGTCCGTTTTCTGAATCGGTCAGGAAAGAACTGCTGGCGATCCACGGGAACCATCATGTGAAGCCGCCGCTGGTCTATGACTATCCCGGTGACGCCGTTTCACGCGAGCTTGACAGCATGACGATCGAGGATTATTACGTGCGCACTTATGGCGTAAGCCGCGAGGCCATACGCCTGCTGGTGACTCCGGAAACCTCGGGTGGTTTCGGCCTGGGTCCTGACGCACTCTCTGCATTTCTGGAATATGAATGGTCAAAGGTAATTCCCACCGTTGACGACAGCATGGCGACCGGGCTCCAGATGTTCCCCGGAGGAAACTCCGGCATGATCCGCCTGCTGACCAAGGCTTTGATTCCCGACTCCATCGACGGCCCGCGGACCATGTCGGCCACTCACAACGATCCGGTCAACTTTGGCGCGCTCGACCGGACCGGCCAGCCTGTGCGTATCCGGCTTGAATCCACTGCGATCCGTGTCGAGCACATGGGTGAACCGGACAAAGCGGACTTTGTCTCGGTCATGTACCTGAAGGGTGGCAAAGTCTATCGTGTGAAAGCGAAGACGGTGGTGATGGCTGGCGGAGGTTGGATGGCCAAGCATGTTGTCCGCGACCTTGACGAAACGCGTCGAAAAAGTTATGACCAGTTCCTCTACTCGCCCTACATGACCGCCAATGTGGCCGTCCGCAACTGGCGTTTCATGTACGACCTCGGCATTTCAAGCGCGTCCTGGTTTGAAGGGCTCGGGCACTACGTCAGCGTGCGCAAGGACGCGACGTTTGGCGTTGATTTGCCCACCGTGGGCCCTGATCTTCCCACGGTTCTCACCTTCTTCGTTGACTTTGCAAAGCCCGGGCTTCCGGCTCTTGCCCAGGGCCAGATGGGCCGCGCGGAATTGCTTTCCACTCAATTCGCCACCTTTGAGCGGCAAATCCGCGAGCAGATGATGGAAATGTTTGGAGCCTCCGGCTTCGACGCGAAACGCGACATTGCCGGGATCGTCCTGAACCGGTTTGGCCATGCCTTCATCAACCCGCAGCCGGGCTTCTTCTTCGGGCTCCAGGGCAAGCCGGCCCCGCGCGATGCATTGCGCGACGGGCCCTTCGGCAGAATCGCATTCTCGCACTCAGACCTGGCCGGAGCGATGGACCATCGCAACGCCTTCATGGAATCAGACCGCGCCGTCAATCAGCTCCTGAACCGCGTGCTGACGTAACCGGGGGCGGATGCGCGGGCGCAATCGATGATCACGATTTGCCGACGCCAGTCCTTTTTGATGGAGCGGCCGCTGCAGGCCGCTATCTGGCAAGGCAAACTCGCCACTGCGCAGGTCAATGCGCAGGGACTGACCCTGCGCCGCGCCTCTCAAAATGTTGCGCCAACGATTCACCCTTCCCACCCCGCTGCGATTGCGCTAAGATTCACAATTCAGCAAATTCCACACAGGAAAGATGACACGATGAGTTCACCCAAAGACCAGCTTCTTGCCTTCAGGCCGCAGCACAAATTCTTTGTCGGCATTGATTCCGATGGCTGCGTGTTTGACTCCATGGAGATCAAGCACAAGGAATGTTTTATTCCCAACATCATCAAGTACTGGAAGCTGCAGGCCATCTCCAAGTACGCGCGCGAGGCGGCGGAGTTTGTGAACCTCTATTCGAAGTGGCGGGGCACCAACCGCTTTCCGGCGCTGACCAAGACCTTCCAGCTTCTGCGCGAGTGGCCGGAGCCCATGCGGCGCGGGGTCAAAATTCCCGATGTGCCCACCCTGCAGGCGTGGATTGATTCCGGGGTGCCGCTGGGCAATCCCGCGCTGAAAACCGAAGTGGACAAAACGCACGATCCCGTGCTGGAGCAGACGCTCGAGTGGAGCCTGGCCGTCAACCGCACCATTGCCGACGTCGTGGAAGGCGTGCCCCCCTTTCCGTTTTTCCGGGAGAGCGCGGAGAAGCTGCAGAGCCATGCGGACATCATCTGTGTCTCCGCCACGCCCAACGAAGCCCTGGAGCGCGAATGGCGCGAGCATGACATTGCCAAGTACGCAGAGGTGATTGCCGGGCAGGAAATGGGCAGCAAGAAGGAGCACCTGAAGCTGACCACCGAAGGCAAATACGAGAAGGACTGCGTGCTGATGGTGGGCGACGCTCCCGGCGACCTGAACGCCGCCCGCGCCAACAACGCGCTGTTTTATCCCATCAACCCGGGCCACGAGGAAGCATCGTGGCAGCGCTTCCACGACGAAGCGATTGACCGTTTCCTGGGCAAGACTTACGCCGGCGAATACGAGACTCGCGTGATCGA
>Ga0315540_10000908_pt1 | contig 16939 bp, 13 predicted proteins | sample SalMarSW160110MG_FD_203677 | JGI IMG/M metagenome (GOLD analysis project Ga0315540, IMG submission 203677) | Salt marsh sediment microbial communities from the Plum Island Ecosystem LTER, Massachusetts, United States - Salt Marsh Sediment SW1601-10 ...
TCATCCCAGACTGAATACATTTTATCAACCATTAAAGAAAGTTCTTCAATTTTAACATTAATTGGGAACAAATTTTCAGTCTTGTCCTTCAAAAATCCAAACCTGTAAAGCCACAAAATTCTGGCGCCAACAATATGTGCAAAAAGGTCAACTGCTTTTTGAAATTCTTTTGTTTTTCTTCCTTCTTCAGGAACTGTTTTTAAGGACGATATTGTTTTTGCGTGAGCATCTTTTTCGTATTCAAACCAGGTTTTATATTGCACTATTGTCTTGTTTTGCATAATGGTTTTGGCCTTAGATTAAAAACTAATATTAATAATTTTATATGAATTTCAAAACCTCATTATAAACCATATCAACATTTAATTCTTTTATGCATTTAAACTTAACGTCATCACGAGAGCAAGTAAGAGGACGTGGAGAATAAATAAAACAGGGGGCGCAATCTAAATTTAGTGTTACAATTTTATGATTCGTTTTCCAGGGATGGATATAATTTGGATTTGTCGGGCCTATTATAGCAACAACGTTTAATTGAAGTGCTGAAGCAACATGCATCAGGCTGGAATCATTTGTAACAAAAACATTGCAACGTTTCATCAAAGCAGCACTTTCAGTAAGTGACAAACCAGAAACAGAATATACCAATGATGAGTCAATCATAGATAGGATGTTTTCTTTTAAATCATTTTCTCCGGGCCCTCCGAATATCATGATTTTTGCATTATGTTTTTTGATCAATCTTTTTCCAAGTTCTGAAAATTTTTCGGGTTCCCACCTACGTTTTATTTGGTTTTTTAAAACGGCAGTCCCCGGATGGTAACCGATAACAAGATCTTTTTCTGGAATCGTATTTTCCTTTAAGAAATTTTCTGCCGCCTTTTCATCATTGTTATTTAAATATAGTTCGAAAGGTGGTTCTTCATTAAATTTTTTGTTTAATAGTTTTTCTATAAGCTTGATATTGGTTTGTGCGTTGTGCAAGGAATCATTCTCTTTTATAGTAACATTATTCAGCCACCCGAAGTTTTGAAAATCTTTCCTTAAATAATTAACCGCTGCTCTCTTTCTAGCACCGAGAAGAAAACTTATAATATTATATTCCTTTCTATTTGCAGGATAAATATTAATTGTTGCATCATACTTGCCTCGCATGCCGAGAACATAGTTCAGAGATTTTAGGTATCCTTCGTTCATAAAATCAAAAAAATGAATTTTATTTATGTTCGGGTTTTTCGAATAAATATTCTCCACACCTTTGAGCATGGTAAGTATATCAATTTCTGCTTTTGGTAGAGCATCAAGCATGAGTTTTAATGCGGGAGAAAAGATAAGGGCATCACCAATTCCTGAAAGTGCAATTATGAGAATTTTCATAAAGTCAAAGGCTATTTTTAGTTTTTAAGACTATCCACAAGTTGCTGATATTTTAAAATGTTCCGTTTTACATTTGGATCCCTTGGATAGAGATATTCAATCTTTTTCCATAAGTCAAGAAGTTTGGGATAGTCATTCTTATTCTGATAAATATTCATTAAAACTCTTAATGCAGTGAGATCATTTGGGTTATTAGTAAGTTTTTGTAGAGCTGTTTCTTCTGCTTTACCCGCAATTTCGTCAAATTTGTTTTTGTCACCAGCCACAAAATAAAGCTCACCAATTCTGGCATAATTTTCATAGTCTATATGGATGGTTTTCACAGATATCTTGTTCATCATTGTATCAAGCACTGAAATTGCTTCTGCATTTTGATTTGTATCAAGATAATAGTATGCAAGTTTTAAGAACGAATTGCGATAGTGAGAAGACATTCCCTGCTGGTTATTATCGAAAAAGATTTTGGGATTATTCAATCCTCTGAATTTAAAACCTCTTTGAAAATCTTTGCTATATGATTTATTTCCTTCAAGCAGTTCTTTTCTTAAAGCAGGAACATTAATGAAGTTAGCCGAAGTCCTTTTTTCCGGCACAAGTCTTAAAGCCATACCTTCAAGTTTTAAATAGTTACCCAGCCCTATCTGGCTTACAGGCGAGCCTGATGTGGCAAAGTAAATCGGTCTTTTGTCAAAATTATCCTGAACTATCTGTTTAACTACTAAATCCTGAATACGAACAGCTTTTATATTGCCAAAAGTAACGGTGTTATTCATAGTAAAAGTAAAAGACCCCTTCTTAATTATTGTTGAATCCTGAATATCCATATCGTTTGTATCCATATCGGGTGGAACCAGTATTGTAATATTGACCGGGCGCCATTGTAGGGGGCGAATATTATTGATCTGTTCATCAGTTAAATTAAGATGTATTGTCCCAACCCCATATGGGTCACTGTTTTTTAACAAGTTTATATACCAGGGAGTATTGGCAAGGCTGAGACAGACTATTTTTACATCCCTTCTTATTCCTTCAGCATCCTGAAGATACCAGAGTGGGAAGGTATCATTGTCGCCGTTTGTAAATAGTATAGCTCTAGACGCACAACTTTGGAGTATATTATATGCATAATCCCAGGGCAGCCAGTTGTTTGACCTGTCGTGTGCGTAATAATTTGTTCTCACTATATTAAACGGAATAAATACGACCCCCAATAAAAGTATTCCCAAAACAGCTGAGTTCTTAAATGAACTTTCCTTGATTTTTTTTTCTACTAAATCAATTAGGCCTCTTATTCCGATTGCAATCCAGATTCCGAAAACAAAGAATGCACCCACATAAAAGTAATCTCTCTCTCTTGGTTGTGGTTGCTGTTGATTTTGATAAAATGCCGTCAGGTATCCCATAAATATAAAAAGCACCATAAATATCACGGCCATTTTCCAGTCTTTCCTGAAATGAAAGTAAATGCCTATCAATCCAATCAGAAATGGAATACCATAAAGAGAATTTGCTATATCTCCTGCAAAATGAATATTAAATATTTTTCCGATTATGTTTCCAATTTTATTAAATGGTGCTATATCAACTCCGTCGTCCTGTACCCAGCCTTCTCTTCCTGCAAAATTCCAGAGAAGGTAACGCGTAGTCATGTGATTCATCTGGTAACGCCACCAGAAATCAAGATCACTTTCGTAATTTGTAAAAACAATCTGTTGATGCGGCTCGTTAGCAAATCTTCTTTCAAAAATCGGGAAATCTCCGTATTGATCTCTGTTCAGGTAAGAGATTAGTTCCGAAAACTCTTTCGGATCATTTTCATTCATTGGCGGGTCAAGATTGGATCGTATAATTACCATCGCATAAGTTGTGAATCCCAGAAGGATAAATATCAGAGACATAAAAATAAGATGCATTGTTCGCTTTTGATTTTTTACTGAGTAATGTACAGCATAGCCGAGTATTCCGAGAATTATTGCGAAAGCTAGTACAGCAGTTGTAGAATGATCACCGGAAACATTTGCAATAATTCCAGGAAGGATTTTTACAATACCCGGATAAGTAATAAACAATGCAATTCCCCCAATTATAAATGGCATATATATAGAATTTTTGTTAAATATTCTTTTCCAGAAGGCGCCCATTATCAGGACGCTGATTACAGACATTAATATGATAAATTTTGTGTCGAAGCTATGGTACTCATCCGCTGTCGGAGGGTTTTTTGAAATCTGTGAACCCCACATAAAAAATGCAACTATTAATATAACAGTGGCGTGCCCGAGAAAAATTTTACCAGATGTTTTTAACTGTTCTTCATCTTCTACATATTTTGTGAACATTATCATCATCACAATAGAAACTATAGCAAGAACGCTCATCAGGTGCACACCGGTTGAAATTCCTATCAGGTAGGCGAGCATAAGGATGTATTTTTCATTGTCCTTGTTGTCAGCTTTCTCATGCCAAACCATCATAAGGTATGTGATCGCAGAAAAGAGAAGAGTGCTTAAAGCATAAACTTCCGCTTCTACTCCGTTGAACCAGAAAGTGTCACTGAATGAAAAAGCAAGTGCACCAATAGCTGCAGATATATATGTGGACAATGCATCTGTTGTGTTATCAGGTTCCTTCCCTTTATAGTTCAGGATTAATTTCACGGCAATGAGGTAAAGGAATAATATTGAGAAAGCACTAGCCAAAACTGAGATATAATTTACTCTGAGAGCAATGTTATCGGCAATTGGCAGCATCGAAAAAACTCTGCCGAGTATTGTAAATAGAGGTGAACCAGGGGGATGAGGAACCTGTAGAAAAAAAGCAGAGGCAATAAATTCCCCTGGATCCCAGAATGAAACTGATGGCTGGACTGTTGAAAATAAAACAATAAAGGAAATAAGAAAAACAGAAACAGCAAAAATTCTGTTGGTAAGCTTGTAATTCATTATTACCTCATCTGAAAGAAGGAATCAAAATTACTTACAATAACTTTATTTGTTATTAAAAACAGATGTATAGACACAGCAGCTGAAAAGAAAATCCGGTCTTCCACTATGGAATCCGGATTTCTTTTACAGGGATATTTATTTTTTATCTTGTTTTAAACTATCTTCTGCGGCAACAATATTTTGATATCTTTGAACATTTGCCTGTACAGTAGGGTCAGTTGGATATAAGGTTTGAATGTGTCTCCATAAATCAAGCAGCTTTCTGTTTTCATTCAGGTTTTGATAAATGTCAATCAGAACCCTGTAAGGTGATAAATCAGATGGATTATCCTTTAAAGATTGTTTGGCTTCGTCTTCAACTTCTGAAGCTATCTTTTTATACCTTTCTGTTTCACCTGCATTTAAATAAATGTTCCCGATTTCATTATATACTCTATAATCGAGCTCAATATTTTTCCTTGGCATTTTTACTTGCATCGTATCAAGTACAGCAATTGCTTTATTTTTTTGATTTGTATTTACATAATACAAAGCGAGTCTGATAAATGCATTTCTATAATTCTGAAGCATTCTCTGATGGTTGTCGTCGAAGAAAATATTTGGATTTGCAAGTCCTCGAAATTTAAATCCTCTTTTAAAATCTTTACTGTAACTGTGATTTTCATGCATCAGCTCCTGTACCATTGCAGGTACATTTATGAATTCTGAGTTGGAAGTCCTTTTTTCAGGAACTAGACGCATTGTCATCCCTTCAATTTTTAAGTAGTCATCAAGTCCAATTCTTGCATCCTGCGAACAGGTTACTGCAAAATATATAGGTCTTTTCCATTTGTTAGCCTCGATTATTTCTCTCACCACGATGTCTTGGATTCTGATTGCTTTTATGTTTCCGAAATTAACAGTAGCATCCATCCTGAAAGTAAGTTTTCCACTTTTAATTACAGATGAATCTCTTATGTCCATTCCAGTGTAACTTGTTTCGGGAGATGTTATGTTTGAGAAATTTTTAGCTGAATCTGTAGAAACTATTCCTTTTGTATTAATGCCTTTAGATACAGGAATCGTAATATTTTGTGCTTTCCATTCAACCGGTCTTATTTGTTCAATTTGACTATCAGTTAAATTAAAGGCAATGGTGCCAACATTGTAAGGGTCATTATGTTTTAGTTCTTCAATATACCAGGGAGTATTAGCAAGACTTAAACAAACAACTTTCACGTCTCTTCTTACACCTTCAACATCCTGCAGATACCACAGAGGAAAAGTATCATTGTCACCATTTGTGAATAGAACAGCATTTGGCGCGCAACTTTGTAAAATATTGTAAGAATAATCCCAGGGCACCCAGTTTTTTGATCTGTCGTGTACAAAATAATTTGCTCTGATCATGTTTACAGGAACAGCGACAAACCCAATTATTAAAACTGCAAATATGTAAATTTTTTGTTTTGAGAGATTGCTGATCTTCTCAAAAATCAAATCAATAAGTCCTCTAAAACCAAGCGCAATCCAGAGAGCAAATATCATATAAGCACCGACGTAAAAATAGTCTCTCTCTCTTGGTTGAGGCTGCTGCTGATTTTGATAAAATGCGGTCAGGTAACTCATGAACATAAATAGTATGAAGAATAAGGAGGCAAGCTTCCAATCTTTTTTAAAATGGAAATAAAGTCCGAGTAAACCAAATAAGAATGGCAAAGCAAATAGAGAGTCTTTAGCTTTGCCGGCAAAGTGTATATCAAATATTTTTCCAAACACATTCCCAATAGAGTTGAACGGTGCTATGTTAGGTCCGTCATCCTGTACCCAACCTTCCCTGCCCGCAAAATTCCACAATAAATATCTTGTCATCATGTGATTCATCTGGTATCGCCACCAGAAATCTAGTTCGCTTGAATAATTGGTATAAACTCCCCGTTGATATGGCTCAGTAGTGAACCTTCTTTCAAAAATAGGGAAATCCCCGTATTGTTCCCTGTCGAGGTAAGTAATTAAAGTTGAAATATCCTTTGGATTGTTTTCGTTCATTGGCGGATCCTGATTAGCACGAATAATTATCATTGCATAAGTAGAGAACCCGATCAGAATAAAAACAACAGACATAAAAATAAGGTGAAGTGTCTCTTTTTTTGTTTTTATATAATGATGAACGAGATAAATCAGAATTGCGACGATGATCAGGAAAACAAACATTGCTGTAAACACACTGTTTCCCGAAATGGAAGCGAGAATAGTAGGAAGTATTTTTACAATTCCGGGATATGTAATAAATAAAGCGACGCCGCCAACAAGTATTGGTAGATAATATGAGCTTCTGTTAAAAACGGATTTCCAAAAGGCGCCGATGAATAAAGCACTAATGGCTGCAACAACCATTTTAAACTTGAAGTCAAATGCCTGGTATTCTTCGGGGGTTGGTGGAGTGGTACTTTTTCTTGAAGCCCAAAGAGCAGCAGCTATTAAAATTATAACAATTACGTGAACAAGAAAAATGATCCCGGATTTTTTGAATGTCTCATCATCAACAACGTACTTACGCATAATGATCATCATACCAACGGCAAAAATTCCAAGCACGCTCATAAGGTGAACACCTGTTGAAAGCCCAATAAGGTATGCGATCATAAAAATATATTTTTCGTTATCCTTATTATCTGCTTTTTCACTCCATAACATCATTAAATAAACAATTGCAGAGAAAAGAAATAAGCTTAGACCAAAAACGATTCCCTCTGAACCATTAAACCAGAAAGTATCACTAAACGAAAAAGCAAGAGCGCCAATAGCTGCTGATAAATAAGTGCCGATTCCATCTAACAAGTTCTTAGGTGTCTTTCCACGGTAATTTTCAATTACTTTAATCGCTATCAGATAAAGAAATAAAACAGAAAATGCGCTTGAAAGAACAGAAACTGTATTAATTCTGTGTCCGATATTATCAAAAATAGGTATCATAGAGAAAATTCTATTAAGCAGAAGAAAGAACGGTGTTCCTGGAGGATGGGGTACCTGCAATGCATAACCTGCTGCGGTGAATTCTCCAACATCCCAAAAAGAAACTGACGGCTGGGCTGTCATAAATAATACCATCGCAGAAATTAGAAAAACAACCGCCCCTATAATTCTGTAAAGTTTTTTATGATTCATTTTTTCCTTGGTAAAATAATTTGTTTTGATAGGAATAATTGCAAAGAATGGAATAAATCTATCCCGGCAATATAAAATTTAGTCATTACTCTTTTTGAAGAAAGCATCATATTTTGATTTGTCAACTGGAGTATAATATTTGTCATGCAATTCTTTTAAGCGATTCATTGAAACGGAATCAAATTCCTCTTCATCCTTATGACGTTTAATAAACATTTTTAACTCTTCCTTCTCTTTCGAATCCATTTTACGTTCTAATCTTTGAAGAGTTTCCAGATATTTTACCTGATCCCTGTATGACATAAAGTGATACTTTCTTTTATTCGTAATAACTATATTAGCAATAAACTCTTAGCTACTAAATATTATCTTTTTTTTGCTCAAAAATCTATATTTACAGAGTAAAAATAAATAAACTCAAAGCAATTAGAAAGTAAAAAGAAAAACGGCTTTTATTAAAAGTCGTGTTTAATTAACAATTAATTTGACGATTTTGTTCATTGAAGAGTTCATTTTATACAGGGATTATTATGAAAAACGTTTCAATTCCCGATGTTTCGGTGGTTCTTACGGTATATAATAGAGAGAAGTATATTGAAAGGTGTGTAGAATCTATTATTGGCCAGAGTTTTAAGAACTGGAAGTTAATTGCTGTCGATGACGGTAGTGAAGATAACTCTTATATTATTTTAAAGGATTACGCTGTAAAGTTTAGTAATATAGAAATTATACGACAGGGAAACAGGAAACCGGCCATTAGCAGGAACCGTGGTATCGATTTGGCGGAATCTAAATATTTGACGTTTATTGATAGTGATGATGAATATACTGAAGATCACCTTGGGCGACGTATAGAATTTATGGAGTCTAATTCTGAGGTTGATTTAATTCACGGTGGTACAAAAATAATAGGCAATGAATTTGTAAGAGACAAAAATAATCTGGATAAATTTATTCATCTATCTGAATGTACTGTTGGAGGAACCTTTTTTGGAAAGACAGAAGTCTTTAAAAAACTGCGTGGTTTCAGAAATATTTCTTATAGTGAAGATTCTGATTTTCTCGAAAGGGCTGAAAAGCTATTTAGTGTTAGAAAGATTGAGTTTGAAACCTACATTTATCATCGTGAATCGGAAGATAGTATAACCAATACATATGAACCCAAATAAATTAAAATATTTTTTGTTGAATAAACCTTACGGAATTCTTACACAGTTTACAGATAAGGAGGGAAGAAAGACATTAAGGGATTTATATGACTTTCCTAAAAATGTTTATTCGGTTGGGAGGCTGGATAGAGATAGTGAAGGGTTGCTGCTTTTAACTGATGATAAAAGTTTGACGGATTTTCTTCTAAACCCTGCTAATAAACACGAAAAAGAATATTACGTTCAGATTGAAGGCAATCCGGAAGAGGCATCACTGGAAAAATTGAGGAGTGGTGTAATATTAGAAGGTAAAAAAACACTACCGGCGAAAGTTAGAAAAATATCCACACCTGCTTTTTCTCCAAGAGTTCCCCCAATCCGGGAAAGAAAGAATATTCCAACTAGTTGGTTAAGTATTTCTATTACAGAAGGCCGAAACAGACAGGTGAGAAAAATGACAGCGAGAGTTGGCCACCCTACATTGAGATTAATTAGAGTAAGAATAAAAAATTTGCTGCTTAATGGATTACCCCCCGGAAAAATAAAAGAACTTTCTTTAGAAGAGATTAAAGGGCTAAAAAAATAAAAGCCGTGGACTCACGGCTTTTAAAAAATTTATTTTAATTCCGAAGTACAAGCAGGACACCTTGTTGCCTGAATTGAAATAACAGAATAACAAAAAGGGCAACTTTTAGTTGTCGGAGCTGCTGGTGGAATTTCTTCTTCTTTTCTTTTCAGTTTATTAATCGATTTTACAACCATAAATACAGATAAAGCAATGATTAGAAAACTGATTACTGTATTTATAAAAACTCCGTAATTGAGAGTAACAGCACCTGCTGCCTGAGCATCAGCAAGAGAGGCGTAAGGTCCAACAATTTTTGCGCCGTCCTTTAAAAGAATATAAAAAGAAGAAAAATCAACATTGCCAAGTAGAAGACCAATTGGCGGCATAATTACATCGGAGACTAAAGATTTCACTATGGTACCGAACGCAGCACCGATAATTATACCGATAGCCATGTCAAGAACATTTCCTTTCATGGCAAATTCTTTAAATTCTTTGAGCATAATACACCCCAAAATGTTATTGGAATATAGATGAAATATAATGCAAAGAGTTAAATTTTCTAAGAAAAATATTTGTATATCTTTTAAACCATTTTATGAGTTTTGGTTTCTAATCTATACTATCTGATCAGAATAACTAAAATAATATTAAACTAAAAAGAGGAGGTACAAAATTACCTGTAACTGTGCAAGAATTAGCCTTGAAGTGCAATTTTTGCAGGTTCGTTACAAAAGGGGGGGTATAAACTGAATCCTTAATTTATTGTTTTATATAGGATTAACCGCCAGGTGTGAGTGGCATACATTTTAAGACTATTTATCAAGGTGAATTGTAACTAGTTTATAAACTCAGGAGCGAAAAATATGAATAAAAGAAAACTAACAGGATTTGTTAAAATCCTGTTCACTTGTGTGGTGGTAACCGTATCAGTTTTTATGTTTGGTTGTAAAGATTCAGTAAATGCACCAAACCTGGGGACCAATAACCAATCAAATTCAAATCTTAGTGCAGTCGATAAACAAGCAATGAGTCAAATTGCAGAACTGGATTCAGTAGTTGCATCATTTGATCCGAATTTTAATGAGAGTCAGAGTGATAGTTATTTGGGTAAGGTTAATAATGCTATCACCCCATATTTTGTTTGGCAACACGTAATTCTAACCAATAAGACTTATGATTTTACCCCGGCAGGAGACTCCGTTAATATAGGAGATTCTGTTTATGTTAAATTAACCAAGACATATCAAGGGGTTTTAAATATAGCCGCTGCAAATCAGGATACATTGACAAGACCGGATACGATCGTTACAAAAAACTTTACTACAAAGGTAGTTACTCAACTTCTTTTCCAGCGTATTGATACTACCAGCAACCCGATGCATAACTGGAAACTTTTGGGAGTTTCGTTGGTGTCTGGCGGAACGAATACAGGTAATTTTCAAATAAATAGTCTTACCTTAACATTTGCGAGCAACGATAGCACTGTTACAATCACTGATCCAACAAACTTTTTTATAAAAAGAAGTGATGGATGGAAATGGGGACACCACTGTGCCGAATTTCATACTAACGATAGTGTAACTGTTGCTGTTGAAGTATACAGCTCATATGCAGATACAGATTTTGTAACCCTTACTTACGGAGCTAATTACTTTGGTATGTATAGGCATAAAGTAAAGCTCAATTTGGTTTCTCAAACCACTTCCGGAACGGGTTACATTAGAGTTTTTCAAAGAACCTTTGACGTTAGAAATAATCGTGGATATTTTTCCGCTGTTATAAACGCATTAACAAGACAATCTATCTATGATGATTCTGCACCTGTTGAAAGCAATACCTGGGGGCTTCCTTATAAAGTAGGACATTAAAGAGAAAATTATATTCTGGTCAATTGAATGCCTCTTTTATGAGGCATTCTTTTTTTTAAAGGCTCAATTTGCTAAATTGCACTAAATTTCCTCTCATATTTTATTCAACAGTGGAATAAACATTAATTGAATGATATCGAAAAGATATGGAATGATATCAAAGCATTTTTTGATGTCCATGTATTTACATTAGGTAATACATCTATTACGCTTTGGTCGCTGATTTCTTTTCTGTTTCTTACCTGGTTGCTGTTTTATCTCACCAGTAAATTAAAGAATTGGATCGTTTACAAAATATTATCAAACAGTAAAATTGAGCTGGGCGTAAGGCTGGCGGTTGGTACAATTATCCGTTATCTTGTCCTTGTGTTGGGGCTAATCATTGTTCTGCAGACTGTTGGAATTGATCTTAGCACACTTACAATCCTTGCTGGTGCACTTGGTGTTGGTATCGGTTTCGGATTACAGAACATTACAAATAATTTTGTTAGTGGAATAATTATTCTTTTTGAGAGGCCAATAAAAGTTGGTGACAGAATTCAGGTTGGTGAAGTTTATGGAGATGTAATAAATATTTCAATGCGATCAACTACTGTTGTAACAAATGATAATATTTCTGTAATTGTTCCGAATTCTGAATTCATTTCATCTACTGTCGTTAACTGGAGCCATACGGATAGAAACGTGAGGTTTAATATTCCAGTTGGAGTTTCATATAATGCCGATCCTGAAAAAGTAAAAAAGATTTTACTTGATGTTGCAGATAAGGAAGAAGGTGTTTTAAAAAGCCCTAAGCCTGATGTTTTATTTGATGAGTTTGCTGATAGTTCTTTGAACTTCAGGCTGAGGATATGGACAAGCACCTACATAACAACTCCCGGGGTCCTGAAAAGCAAGCTCTATTTTGAGATTTTCAAAAAATTCAAAGAAAATGATATTCAAATTCCGTTCCCACAAAGAGACCTTCATATTAAAAACACTGAATTCAGCATAAATTCCTCTGATAAATAGCCTATATTATAGTATATAAAACGATTTCTGACTTACTATTCAGGACTATTAAATTCTTGCTTATTCTTTAAAATAGTGCTAATTTTGTTCATCTATTTCGCCCTTTAAGGGCGATTTTTGTTTGTATGAATTTAGATGAAACAAATATCACCCAAAAAATAGCAGAAATCGTCGAAAGAAAAGGGTTTTTTCCGATAGAAATTATAGTTCGTGGAATCCCATCAAAAAGAGTGATAGAAGTATTTATTGACGGAACGAAAGATATTTCTGCTGAAGACTGTGCAGATGTAAGCAGGGAAATCAATTCTGAACTTGAAAATATGTCCGCAGCAAGCAATGATTACAGACTGGATGTTTCGTCGCCTGGAGTAGATAAACCACTAAAATTTCTGAAACAATACCATAAACATATTAACAGGAATTTCGAAGTTTTATACAAATTGAATGATGATGCAAAAAAGCTTTCTGGGAAATTACTCAGAATAGAGAACGAAGATTTAATTTTTTTAACCAAAGACAGTAGTGAGATAAAAATTAATTTTAATAGTATTAAAAAAGCAAAGGTTATTGTAAGTTTTTCTTAATGGAGGAATAAAAATAAATGAACTCGGATATAGTTGAATCCTTCGCCCAGATGGTGAGGGAGAAGGGAGTGGATAAAGATGTGCTTGCCGGAATTATCGAAGAAATTTTCGGTTTGCTCGTCAGAAAAAAATATGGCGAAGAAGCCAAGTACGATGTTGTAGTAAATATGGACAAAGGTGATATAGAAATATTCCTCGAAAGAGAAATTGTTGACGAAGTAACTGATCCAAATTTACAAATTAGCATTGAAGAAGTTAATAAAAGAGGAAACGATGAAGAACTTGAAGTTGGCGATGATTATGTGGAAACATTAAGTCTTGCAAGTTTTGGAAGAAGATTAATAACATTGGCAAAACAGAGCTTAAATCAGAAGATTCGTGAAATTGAGAAAGATATTGTTTATAATGAATATAAAGAATTGCTCGGTGAAATAGTTGTCGGAGATATTTATCAGACCAGGAAGAATGATATTCTCGTTAATCATAACAAAAACGAATTAATTCTTCCTCGTAGCGAACAGATACCTTTTGAAAGATACAAGAAAGGTGAAACTGTTCGTGCAATTGTAAAAGAAGTTCAAAAAGTGAATGCTGGTCCGGCGATAATAATCTCCAGAGCTGATAATATGTTTCTGCGTAGATTATTTGAAATTGAAATTCCTGAAATATATGATGGTATAATTGAGATTAAAGCAATTGCCCGTGAGCCTGGAGAAAGAGCGAAAGTTGCAGTGGAATCACACGATGATAGAATAGATGCGGTTGGTGCATGTGTTGGAATGAAGGGAGTTCGTATTCATGCTATAGTAAGGGAACTTAATAATGAAAACATCGACGTAATTAATTATTCTGAAGATCCGCTTATTTTTATTCAGAAATCCCTAGCTCCGGCTAAGCTGAAAAAGATTGAACTTGATGAAGAAATTAAAAAGGCCATAGTTACCGCAGATAGCGACCAGGTTTCATTGATTGTTGGAAGAAATGGTGTAAATATCCGACTTGCAATGAAGTTAACCGGATACGAAATTGAAATATTAAGAGAAGAAAAACCGTTTGAAGAATATGAAGAAGATATAGAATTAATAGACTTGAAAGAGGAACTTGGCGAAGATTTATATAACTTGTTAATAAATAATCGTTATGATACTGCGCTTGAAGTTTTACAAGCAGGTCCTGAAAAATTACAGGAGATTGAAGGAATAGACGAAGAGAAGAGCAACGAAATAATAGAATTGATTAAATCACAATTTGAAGAAGAAGATTAGTTAATAAACAAGCATTTAATATTATGTCCGAAACGAAACAGAAAAAATTACGATTGTTTAAGTTTGCATCTGAGTATAATTTATCCGCTACTACACTTGTGGAATTTCTTACTAAGAAGGGATATAAGATTAAATCTCATATGTCTCTGCTTACTGATGAAATGTTAAAGGACATTAATGAGCATTATAAGAAAGATATAGAGAAAGCTGAAAAACACTATAAAAAGATTGCTGAGTTTAATAAAAAGCGTGCCGAAAAATCAGAGGAGGAGGAAGACAAGAAAATTGTTGAAGCAACTCCTGAAACGGTTGTCCCTCCAGCCGCAAAGGAAAAAGATAAACCTGAAAAGGAGGTCGAAGAAGAGAAGACAGAAACTGCTGAAGCTACTGAGGCTATTGAAGAGGGAGTACAACCAGAAAAAGAAAGTGCTGAAAATAGGTTTGATTCGCCGATTGAAGCGGAAAAAAAGAAAAGAAGGGGCCTTCGTGTTGTAGGTAAAATGGATTTGGATGAAAAAGGTGGAAAAACAGTAAAAACTAAGTCTGTACAAAGCACAGATGAATCTTCCCAACAAACTCCGGTTAGAAAGAAAAGAAAGAAACCTAAAAAAAGATCTCAGGAAGTAAGTGAAGAATTACCACAGGCGAAGAAAAGAAGAAAGATAAAGAAATTTGAAATTGATCAGAAAGAGGTTGATGAAGCTATAAGAAAAACGCTTCTCAGCATGGATGATTCTGTTTTACCGGGACGAGCTACTGCCAGGAAGAAGAAAAGAAAAGAAAGAGAAGAGAAGGAAGAAAAAAAACAAGTTGAGAGATCGCTTGAAAAGAATAAAATTAAAGTAACGGAGTTTATAGCCGTCAATGAGCTAGCAAACTTAATGAATGTTCCGGTTGCTGATGTTATTTCAAAATGTATAGAACTTGGGTTAATGGTTTCGATTAATCAAAGACTTAATGTAGATACAATTACATTGGTCGCAGATGAATTCGGTTTTGAAGTTGAATTTGAAGAAGAATATAGTTCTGAAGCCCTTGAAGATGAACCTGATGATCCGTCTACACTTTTACCCCGTCCCCCGGTTGTTACAATAATGGGTCATGTTGATCATGGAAAAACATCGCTTCTTGATTACATAAGAAGAACAAATGTTGTTGCAGGTGAATCCGGCGGAATTACTCAGCATATTGGTGCATATAGAGTTGATGTTGGTGGTGATAAATATATCGCATTTCTTGATACGCCCGGTCACGAGGCTTTTACAGCCATGCGTGCCCGTGGGGCACAACTGACGGATATTGTCGTGTTGATTGTGGCAGCAGATGATGCTGTGATGCCGCAAACTGTAGAAGCCATTAATCATGCTCAGGCCGCAGGTGTACCGATTGTTATTGCAATAAATAAAATTGATAAACCAGGTGCTAACTCTGAAAAAATTAAACAGCAGCTTGCTGATAGGAATATACTTGTTGAAGAATGGGGGGGGAAATATCAATGTGTAGAAATCTCTGCCAAGTCTGGCAAAAATGTTGATGCATTGCTTGAAAGAATTTTGCTTGAAGCTGAGATACTTGATCTAAAAGCAAATCCAAATAGACCAGCACGCGGTGTTGTTGTAGAATCTCAGCTTGATAAAGGAAGAGGCATAACAGGCACAACACTTGTACAGAAGGGGACTTTGAAAGTTGGAGATCCTTTTGTCGCTGGAATTTATCAAGGTAAAGTTCGTGCTATGTTTGATGAGAGAGGAAATAAAGTTACTCAAGCTTCTCCTTCTACACCTATATTAGTATTAGGCTTTGAAGGCGCTCCCCAGGCTGGCGATACATTCGTCGTTGTCGAATCCGAAAGACAAGCAAGGGAAGTCGGAATTAAACGTCAACAGCTTAAACGTGAACAGGATCAAAAACAGGTTCATCATATTACATTAGACGAAATTGCTCAACAAATTAGCATCGGTGGAGTTAAAGAATTACCGATCATTGTTAAAGGTGATGTGGATGGTTCGGTTGAAGCGCTTTCAGATTCTTTAATGAAGTTATCTACTCAGGAAGTTGTTGTAAGAGTTATTCATAAAGGTGTTGGTGGTATTTCTGAAAGTGATGTGCTTCTTGCTGCTGCTTCTAATGCAATCATTATTGGTTTCCATGTCAGACCAAATATAAACGCTAGGAAGCTTGGTGAAAATGAAAAAGTTGATATAAGACTCTACAACGTAATTTATGATGCTATTAATGAAGTTAAAGCGGCTCTTGAGGGACTTCTGTCACCGGTTCTTTCTGAAGAAGTTGTTGGAACTGCCGAAGTCAGAGACACATTTAAAGTTCCTAAACTCGGTACAGTTGCTGGCTGCTATGTGCTGGATGGTAAGATAGCAAGAAGCAATAAAATAAGATTAATAAGAGACGGTATAGTAATCTTTGAAGGCAACATAGGTTCATTGAAAAGATTTAAAGACGATGTTCGGGAAGTTGATTCCGGCTATGAATGTGGTCTTAACATCGAGAACTTTAATGATATTAAAGTCGGCGATACTATAGAAGCATATAAGATAATAGAGACAAAGAAAAAATTATAGAACTGTAAGAAATTATTTTTACAGTTCTTAACGGAATTGGAAAAATGTCTCATAGAATTGACAAAGTTGAAAGCCTGATTAAAGAAGAGATTAGCTTAATCTTTTTGAATAAACTCAGGGATCCTAAAATTGGTTTTGTAACGATAACCAATGTTAAGATGAGTCCGGATTTACGGATTGCCAAAGTTTATATCTCTATTCTGGATCGAGAGAAGCGGGAAGAAGTATTTGAAAAGATTAATTCTTTTAACAGTTATATTCGTTCTGAACTAGCTCGCCGGATAAAAATAAAATTTACCCCCGAATTAAAATTCTTTATAGATGATACGCTCGATTATGTTGAAAAAATTGAAGGGCTGATAAAAAAAATTCATAAGGATGATAACAAAGGAAACGATTAATTTTTCTGATGCTGATTTCAAAACTGGCGAAGTTATTCTTATT
>Ga0315540_10000910_pt1 | contig 16924 bp, 10 predicted proteins | sample SalMarSW160110MG_FD_203677 | JGI IMG/M metagenome (GOLD analysis project Ga0315540, IMG submission 203677) | Salt marsh sediment microbial communities from the Plum Island Ecosystem LTER, Massachusetts, United States - Salt Marsh Sediment SW1601-10 ...
CCCATAGACCACAAAGACACAAAGGCACAAAGAAAGTCCAAGAACTTCGAAGCCAGAGGCCGTTATCCGGGCGCTCGGTGGCGAAAGTGGGCTCAGGGCCGTCGCGGTGGGCTCCCCGATGAGAACAGGCGTGCAACTCGCAGCAACCCCCCAGATTCCGAACCTCGGGAGGGAGGGGGGCTTTCTGCCTTTGTGTCTTTGTGGTGAGGAGGGCTATGCCACGGCGGTGAGGGGCCGGTAGAGGGTGTCGCGCAGGACCGGGGTCCGGTGCGCCTCGCGGATCAGGTGCTCGAGGCGGGCCCGGGACATGCCTTTGCCGGCGGTGCCTCCGGCGGCCCAGGTGATGCGTTCGTCGATCACCGTACCGTCGAGGTCGTTGGCGCCGAAGTGCTGGGCCACCTGTGCGGTCTTGGCGCCGAGCATGATCCAGTAGGCCTTGATGTGGGGCACGTTGTCGAGCAGGAGGCGGGCCAGGGCGACGGTCTGCAGGTCGAGCCGGCCACCGGTCGGCGGCAGGTGGTCGAGCGCCGTGTTGGCGGGGTGGAAGGCGAGCGGAATGAAGCACTGGAAGCCGCCGGTCTCGTCCTGCAGGGCGCGCAGGGCGAGCAGGTGGTCGACCCGCTCCTCGGGCCGCTCGACATGTCCGTAGAGCATGGTGCAGTTCGACTTGAGCCCGGCTCGGTGGACGATACCTGCGACCTCGAGCCAACGGGCGCCGTCGGTCTTGTGGTCGCAGATCTCCTGCCTGACGCGCTCGGCGAAGATCTCGGCGCCACCGCCAGGACACGAGCCGAGGCCGGCCGCCTTGAGACGTTCGACGACCTCCTCGACGCTCGTCCGGCACAGCGAGGCGAGGAAGTCGAGCTCGACCATCGTGAGCGCCTTGAGATGGACCCACGGGAAACGCGTCTTCAGCGCGGTGAAAAGCTCCTCGTAGTACTCGAGCCTGAGCTTGGGATGGAGGCCGCCGACGATGTGCAACTCGCTGACCGACTCGTCGACGTCGCGCTCAGCGACCCGGACGGCCTCGTCCACCGACCACGTCCAGCCGCGTTCGCGGTCACGGAAGGGAACGTAGAACGCGCACAGTCTGCACGAGGCGACGCACACGTTGGTCGGGTTGAGGTGTCGGTTGATGTTGTAGTAGGTGACGTCCCCGTGAATCTGTTCACGGACCAAGTTGGCAAGCCGTCCAACGCCGAGCAGGTCGGAGGAGCTCGCGAGGATGAGGCCGTCATCGCGTCCGAGCCGTTCGCCTTCCCTGACCTTGTCGGCGACCGTTTGGAGCTGCGGATCGAGAAGCCGAAGCCCGTCGCTGTCCGTCATGCGCCCTCCGCGGGCAGGATAACTGAGATCGAGGCTCGAGACAATGATCCGGGCCTGCTAGCGGAGCTGGAGCGAGGCCAGGAACTGCTCGTTGCTGGTGAACTCGCGGACCTTCTGCAGGAGCAGCTCCATGGCGGCTTCGGGCGAGAGTGCGGACAGTGCGCGGCGCATGAGGTGGAGCTTCTCGGTCTGCTCGCGCGGGTACAGCTTCTCCTCCTTCCGGGTTCCGGACTGAGGGATGTTGATGCAGGGGAAGATCCGCTTGTCGAACAGCTTGCGGTCGAGGACGATCTCCATGTTGCCGGTGCCCTTGAACTCCTGGAAGATCACCTCATCCATTCGCGAACCTGTGTCGACCAAGCAGGTCGCGACGATGGTCAGGCTGCCGCCATCCTCGACGTTGCGCGCGGAGCCGAAGAAGCGCCGCGGCTTCTCCATCGTCCGGGCGTCGATCCCACCCGACATGATCCGCCCCGATCCCTTCTGGGAGCTGTTGTAAGCCCGCGACATGCGGGTCAGGGAGTCCATGAAGACGACGACGTTCTGGTTGAGCTCGACCAGCCGGCGGGCGCGCTCCATGACCATCTCGCTGAGCTGGATGTGCGACTCGAGCGACTGGTCCGAGGACGATGCGTAGACGTCGCCAAGGCGGATCGAGCGCCGCCAGTCGGTGACCTCCTCTGGGCGCTCGTCGACCAGCAGCACGAAGATCGTCGTGTCGGGGTGGTTCTCACCGATCGCGTGGGCCATCTGCTGGAGCAGTGTCGTCTTGCCCGCCTTCGGCGGGGACACGATGAGGCAGCGTTGGCCCTTGCCGAGGGGAGCGATCAGCTCCGACACCCGCGGCTCGACGATCGAGGGGTCGGTCTCGAGCCGGAAGCGTTGCAAGGGATCGATGCTGATCAGCTCGGTAAAGGGCAGCGCGCGGCGACGGTACTCCTGCGGCGGCATGCCCTCGATGGTCGTGATTTCGACCAGGCGTGGGCGGTCTCCCGGCACCGCCATGCCCTCGAGCAGGAGACCGCTGTCGAGGTGGAGCGGCCGGATCAGCTCCGCCGGCACGAGTGGCGCGTTGCGGTCGGCCACGAAGTTGTTACTCGGGTCGACAAGCACGGCCTGGCCCTGCTCCCGGACCCAGAGGTAGCCCTGGACAGGAATCGGCGGCGCGTTGTTCGCCTGTGACTTGCGTCGCGGCCGACGGCGTCTCCGCCGTCCACCGCCGCTGCGTTCCTTCTTCGGCCTCTGATCGTGCTCTTCCGTCATTCCCTGTCCTCGTGTGCGCAGGAGTGACCACTCGGTGGTCGCACGCGCCGCTGACGCTCGGACGGGTCAGCCCGGTCGCCGGGTTCGACCCGCTCGCGCGGGTCATGCCGTTCGCGGTGGAGCGCAGCGGCTGACCATCAACCGCCGTCGGCCTGCCGCGGGCGGACCGGGGCTCGTCTCCTTATACCACGAATCTCGCGCGTACGCTGCGAGGCGACTACGATCCGCCTCTGGTCCAGCGGTCCATCCAGTCGAGCACCACCTCGTGCCACTGGAGCGAGTTCTGGGGTTTCAGCACCCAGTGGCTCTCGTCGGGGAAGTACAGCAGCCGGGATGGTATTCCGAGCCGCTGCAGGGCGTTGAAGGTCCCGATCCCCTGTGTGTCGACCACCCGGTAGTCGCGGTTGCCGTGAATCACGAGCTCGGGTGTCTTCCAGTTGCCGACGAAGTTGACCGGCGAATCCTTGCGATATCCTTCCGGGTTGACCCACGGCGGACCGCCGTGCTCCCACTCGGGGAACCAGAGCTCCTCGGTATCATAGTACGCCATCAGCTCGTCGAGGTTCCCGTCGTGGCACACCAGGGCCTTGAAGCGGTCCGTGTGGCCCTGGATCCAGTTGATCATGTAGCCGCCGAAGCTTGCTCCGGCCGCGGCCATGCGCTCGGGGTCGATCCATCGGTTGGAGGCCAGCACGGAGTCGAGGCCCTTCATGAGGTCCTCAAAGGGTGCGCCGCCCCAGTCGCCGTTGATGGCATCGGTGAAGTCCTGGCCGTATCCGGTCGAGCCGTGGAAGTCGATGGTCACCACCGCATAGCCGTGGGCGGCGTAGACCTCGGGGTTCCAGCGGTAGTGCCAGTGGTCGTCGAAGGATCCTTGGGGACCGCCGTGGATCAGGAACGCCAGGGGATACGACCCCTTGGGGTCGAAGTCGACCGGCTGGATCAGGTATCCCCAGACCTCATCACCGTGGGCGCCGATGAACGAGAACTGGCGGTACTTTCCGAAGTCGAGGTCGGCCAGGTGGCGGCGGTTGAGGTCGGTCACCTTGCGTGCGTCCTGGCCGGGGGCCGCCATCACCATCACCTCCGCAGGCGAGATCAGGCTGTCTTGGAGGAACAGCACGCCACCGCTCGGCAGTGGGCGGGGGTCGGTGTTCGAGTGGCGGGTCACCAGCGCCGCGACATCGCCGGTCGCCGCATCGATGCGGAACAGGGAGTGGTTGCCAACGTTGTCGGCCGTGGCAAGCAGGAAGCGGCCATCGACGGACCACACCAGCGATGCCGGGGAACGGTCCCAGGACTCGGTAAGCGTCGTCGCGGGGCCGTCGGGCCAGTGCATCGTGGTCACGCGGAAACGGTCCGACTCGTAGCCGGGTCGTGCCATGGCGAGCCATGCCAGGGTGTGGCCATCGGGTGAAAACCGCGGCGAGCCGTCCCACGCGGGGTTGGCCTTGGTCAGGCAGCGGGCCGCCGCGGAACCGTCCGTGGGCACGGCCCAGAGGTCGTAGTTTGTCGACCAAGCCTGCTCCGACCCGGGGACGACCTTCGCGGTGTAGACCATCCAGCGGCCGTCAGGAGATACCGAGAAGTCGCCCTCGTCACCCCACGGTGCGGTCGGACAGTTGGCGTCGACGCCGGCCATGAGGTCGACGGGATCGCCGGCGGTGAGGCCGTCCGCATGGAGCGGGAGGCGGAAGACGTGGTTGCGGCGACCATCCTCCCAGGTGTCCCAGTGGCGCACGAAGAGGCGGTCAAAGATCTTGCCGCTCGCCTTGGCGTGGGCGCGGTGGTCGAGCCGGTCGACGGTGCACTGGATCGTGTCCTCGCAGTCGGGGAAGACCGCCAAGCCGAGGTAGAGCGCGGCGCGCGCAGGTCCGACCACGAGCGCGCCGACGTCGAGGGGAAGGTCGGTGATCCGCTCCGCCTCGCCGCCGGTCAGCTTCAGCCGCCAGACCTGGTCCGAGCCGGAACGGCTCGACAGGAAGTAGAGAGTGGAACCGTCGGCCCAGCGGGGGGCCCAGTCGTTGGCCGGGTCGGTGGTGAGGCGGGTGAGATGGCCGCCGTCAAGGTCAGAGATCCAGATGTCCTTGCGGCCGCCGTTCTTCTCGAGGTCCATTGCGGTCACCACGAAGGCGACCCGGGTCCCGTCGGGCGATGGCTGCGGATCGGAGATCCTCTCCATCGCGACGAGGTCCCCGGGGGTGAACGGGCGCGCGGTGGCGAGTGCGGGCGCTACCACCACGGCGAGCATGAGGACGAGCGCGGAACGACGCATGGGGCCTCCCTCCTGCTGAAGCACATCCTAGCCTGCATGTCCCACCACGTCACGTCGCGAGGGCGCCGAGACGGGGGTCGTGGTGGAGGCGTCGAGCGGCGAGGCGTCGAGTCGTATGGGGCCATACGTCGCAGGCGACGAGACGCGAGAGGGCCCGCGACGGCCGCCGAGACGGGGGTCAGGGTGGAGGCATCGGGCGATGGTATCCTCGCGCCCGCCATGGTGAGCCCTCTTCCGCCGTCCCGGATGGTCGCCAGTCGCAGGCCCGCCGTCCTGGTGCTGGCCGACGGCACCGTCTTCCGCGGCTTCGCCGCCGGGGCGGCCGCCGTCGTCGAGGGCGAGGTGGTGTTCAACACTGCCATGACCGGATACCAGGAGATGCTCTCCGATCCGTCCTACCACGGCCAAATCCTGGTGCTGTCGACCTCCCACGTCGGCGAGGTCGGGGTCAACCGCGAGGATCGGGAGTCCGACCGGGTCTGGGCGCGTGCCCTCGTGGTTCAGGACCTCGAGCTCGAGCCTTCGTCGTGGCGCGCGGAGGAGGGTGTCGAGACCTGGCTCGAAGCGCAGGGCATCGCGGTCGGGTGGGGCTTCGACACTCGCGCCATCGTCCGCCACGTGCGCGCGGCCGGGGCGGTCCCGGGCGTACTGGCGACCGACGGAACGGCGCCCGAGGACCTGCTCGCCAGGGCGCGATCGGCGCGAGGGACCGACGGCTGCAACCTCACCTCGGAAGTTGCCTGCCGTGAGCCCTACCGCTGGAGTGAGGGCCCATGGCGGAGCCCGTCCGGTTCCTGGGTGCCGCCGACAGCGGGCGGGCCACGGGTCGCAGTGGTCGACTACGGCGTCAAGCGCTCGATCCTGCGCCGCCTGGTCGGCGAGGGCCTCAAGGTCGAGGTCGTGCCCCCCGGCGTCTCCGCTGCAGATCTGGTCGGAGGGGGCTTCGAAGGGGTGGTGCTGTCCAATGGCCCTGGCGATCCGGCGGCCGTGGCCGGCGGGCCAGACCTGCTGGCCACCCTCGCGGGAACGGTGCCGATGCTGGGCATCTGCATGGGGCACCAGCTGCTCGGCCTCGCCCTGGGCGGCCGCACGGTGAAGTTACCTTTCGGGCACCATGGCGGCAACCACCCGGTGCGCGAGCTCGCCACGGGACGGGTGCTGATCACCGCCCAGAACCACAACTACGCGGTCGAGGAGGCCTCGCTGCCGCGCGAGGTGGAGGTCACTCACATCAACCTCACCGACGGCACCGTCGAGGGTCTCGCCCACGCCCGGCTCGGGATCGAGGCGGTGCAGTTCCACCCGGAGGCCTCGCCAGGTCCGAACGACGCGGTCGGGCTCTTCGCGCGCTTCGCGGCGCGCTGCCGCGGAGACTCGCGGTGAGCGCGCGCTCGGCCGTGCCCGGGACCGTGTGCATCCTCGGTGCCGGACCGATCCGCATCGGCCAGGCCTGTGAGTTCGACTACTCCGGCGTTCAGGGCGTCAAAGCGCTGCGCGAGGAGGGGTGCCGGGTGGTGCTGGTCAACTCCAATCCGGCCACGGTGATGACCGACGCCCGCCTGGCCCACCGCACGTACGTCGAGCCGCTGACCCTGGAGTCGGTGACCGCGGTGCTCGAACGCGAGCGCCCAGACGCCCTGGTGCCGACCCTGGGCGGCCAGACCGCCCTCAATCTCGCCGTCGAGCTCCACGACGCCGGCGTCCTCGAGCGCCTCGGCATCGACCTCCTCGGGGCCTCGGTGGAGTCGATCCGGCTCGCCGAGGATCGCGAGCGTTTCCGCCTCGCCATGGATGCCGCCGGCGTCCCGGTGCTGCCGGCGCACACCGTCGCCTCGGTGGAGGAAGGGCTCGCGGCGATCGAGGACATCGGTCTTCCGGCGATCCTTCGCCCATCCTTCACCCTCGGCGGTTGGGGCGGCGGTGCCGCCCACGATCGCGACGCATTCACGGCGCTGCTCAAGCGCGGCCTCGAGGTCTCGCCGACCCATCAGGTGCTGGTCGAGGCCTCGGTGCTCGGATGGAAGGAGTTCGAGCTCGAGGTGATGCGCGACGGCACCGGCACCTTCGTGGTCGTGTGCTCGATCGAGAACCTCGACCCGATGGGCATCCACACCGGCGACTCGATCACCATCGCGCCCGCCCAGACCCTGACCGACCGCGAGTACCAGGCGCTGCGCGACGGCGCACGTCGGGTTCTCGATGCGGTCGGGGTGGCCACCGGCGGTGCCAACGTCCAGTTTGCAGTCGACCCCCGCGACGGGCGCTGGGTGGTGATCGAGATGAACCCGCGGGTGTCGCGCTCGTCCGCGCTCGCCTCCAAGGCGACCGGCTTCCCGATTGCGCGTATCGCCGCCAAGGTCGCGCTCGGCAGCCGCCTCGACGAGATTGTCAACGACATCACCGGCAGCACCCCGGCCTCGTTCGAGCCGGCGCTCGACTACGTGGTGGTGAAGCTACCGCGCTTCGCGTTCGAGAAGTTTCCGGGTGCGGAACCCCTGCTCGGGACCTCGATGAAGGCGGTCGGTGAGGTCGCCGGGATCGGGCGCAGCTTCGAGGAGGCACTGCTCAAGGCGGTGCGCTCGCTCGAGGTCGGACGCGACTCGCTCGAAGCGCCGGCGGCCACGGCGGCGGCGGACGACGACGAGCTCGCGCACCGCCTCGGGCGCCCGAGCCCGGACCGCCTGTGGGAGGTCGCCGAGGCGCTGCGGCGCAGCTTCGCCATCGACCGGATCGTTGCACTGACCGCCATCGATCCGTGGTTCGTGCGCCGCATCGCCGGCCTGGTAGGCTGCGAGGCCGCGCTCGCCGAGCCCGGAGCCGCCGACGATGCCGGGCTGCTCGCCGGTGCCAAGCGTGTCGGAGTCGCCGACGCCCAGCTCGCCCGCGCGTGGCGGCTGACCCGGGACGAGGTTCGACGGCGCCGGATCGAGACCGGCACGCGCCGGGTCCGGCGTCGGGTCGACACCTGCGCCGCTGAGTTCGAGGCCCGGACGCCCTACCTGTACGGCTCATTTGGCGACCTCGACGAGCAGCCTCCTCCGCGCCGGCCGGTTGTCATTCTCGGCGGCGGTCCGGTGCGCATCGGCCAGGGCATCGAGTTCGACGCCTGCTGCGTCGAGGCGGTGGGCGGCCTCAACGAGCAGGGCTTCGAGGCGGTGATGGTCAACTGCAACCCAGAGACCGTCTCGACCGACTACGACGCCGTCGACCGGCTCCACTTCGACCCTCTCGACGCCGAAGACGTGCTCGACATCTGCGCCGCCGAGCGCCCGGTCGGGGTCATCGTCCAGCTCGGAGGCCAGACGCCGCTCAAGCTCGCCGCCGACCTCGAGCGCGCGGGGGTGCCGATCTGGGGCACGCCGCGGGACGCCATCGACCGCGCCGAGGACCGCGGGCGATTCTCGGAGCTGCTCGCCGAGCTCGGGCTGCGCCAGCCGCCGGGGCGCATGGTCACCTCGATTGAGGAGGCCGCCGAGGCCGCGGAGTCGCTCGGCTACCCGGTGCTGGTGCGTCCGTCCTACGTGCTCGGCGGGCGCGCCATGGAGACCGTCTACGGACGCGATCAGCTCGCCGGCTACCTCGCTCGCGCCGCCGAGGTCGAACCCGACCGGCCGGTGCTCATCGACCGCTTCCTCGAGCGTGCGCTCGAGGTCGACGTCGACGCGGTCGCCGACGGTGACCGCGTCGTCATCTGCGGGATCCTCGAGCACATCGAGGAGGCCGGCGTGCACTCCGGGGACTCGGCGGCGGTGACCCCGCCGGTGAGCCTCCCGCTCGAGCTCCAGGCCGAGCTCCGGCGCCAGGTCCGGCTGCTCGCCCTCGCGCTCGGGGTGCGCGGCTTGATGAACGTCCAGTTCGCGATCCAGGAGGGCGTGGTCTTCGTCCTCGAGGTCAACCCGCGGGCCTCGCGCACGATCCCGTTCCTGGCCCGCGCCACCGGCGTACCGTGGGCCGAGCTGGCGGCCCGGGTCTGCGCCGGCGCGCGCCTCGGCGAGCTCGGTGTCCATGACGGCGTGCCGTCCGAGGTCGCGGTCAAGCTGCCGGTGTTTCCTTTCGAACGCTTTCCCGGCGTCGACCCGCTGCCCGGCCCGGAGATGCGCTCCACCGGCGAAGTCATGGGCCGGGGAAGGACCTTCGGCGAAGCCTTTGCCAAGGCAGCCCAGGCAGCCGGCTGGAGACTTCCCGGTGACGGCCGCGTGCTGCTCTCCCTCGCCGACCGCGACAAGGGACGGCTGCCCGCCCTGGCGGCGAGGTTCGTCGAGCTCGGGTTCGAGATCGCAGCCACCGCCGGGACCGCGGCCGCGCTCGAGCAGGCCGGCTTCGCCGGCGTCCAGCCGGTAGGCAAGATCGGCGCCGGCTCGCGCGACATTCCAACCCTGATGGCGGAGGGCGCGATCCAGCTCGTGGTCAACACCGCGGCCGGGCGCCGCGCCGCCCTCGACGCGGGTTCGATCCGGCGTGGCGCGCTCGATGCCGGTGTGCTTTACCTGACCACGATTCCCGGCGCCTACGCTGCCGCCGAGGCGGTGGCGGTGCTTCGCCGGGGACCGCAGCAGGTCCGTGCCCTTCAGGACGACGCGCGCACCCTGCCTGCCTGGGCCGCCCGCTGGTGAAGAGCCTGCACACCTCTCGATGAGCTGCACACTCCTAGCCCGCACTGTTCATCAGCGCTCGTGGCGAGGCCGGCGAGGCGCCGTGCACAGTGGGGTTTTCGAGCCGAGGAGCGCGCAGGCGTACTCGACAGTACGTCGAGCACTCCGAGAAAGCACCGCTGAGTGCAGCGCATCGCCGGCCGCAGCAGAAGTCTGGTGAATAGTGCGGGCTAGGACTGTGGAGAAAGACGAGCCTCAGTCCCGTTGACGCTCGACCTCTCCTGTCATCGGTACGAAACGCACCGGGATCACGGAGCGCTCCTCGAAGCTGTCGCCCGTCCGGGTCACCACACGCAGCTCCTGGTAGAAGGCGCCGACGGGGATCACCATGTGAGCACCGTCCCGGAGCTGCTGGAGAAGCGGATCCGGCAGGCGTTCGGGGGCCGCTGTCACCACGATCCCGTCGAACGGCGCCGCCGCCGGCCAGCCACCGTAACCGTCCCCGCAGCGCACGTGAACAGAGTCATAACCGAGCTCGGCGAGCAAGCTCTCTGCGCGCTCGCACAGGCCGCGTCGGATCTCGATCGTGTACACCTCGACGCCCATCGCGGACAGCACCGCGGCCTGGTAGCCGGATCCGGTACCGATCTCGAGGACGCTCGCCTTCGGGCCGACGTCGAGCAGCTCGGTCATCAGTGCGACGATGTAGGGCTGGGAGATGGTCTGGCCGTCGCCGATCGGCAGTGGCGAGTCCCGATAGGCCTCGGCCCGGTACTCCGCCGACACGAACCGATCGCGAGGAACCGTCCGCATCGCGGCCAGCACCCGCGGATCGCGTACGCCCCGAGCTTCGATCTGCGTCTTGACCATCTGCTCGCGCATGGCCGCCCAGTCGGGCTCCCTGGCGGAGGAGGCGCCATCGCCGTTGTTCGCGCACCCACCCATTGCCAGCCCTCCCGCCAGCACGAGGACCCCGACGGTGATCGCTCGACGTCCCGCGCGGGGTTCTCGCACTCCCTCGATCATCGAGCGCCTCCACTGCGCGCGGCGCCGTCCGCAACGAATACGTCGCGACCGGCGACGACCGTCCGCAGGATCTTCATGTGCAAGAGCCGTTCCGGTGGAACCCGCTCGGGATCGATGTCCACCACAGTCAGGTCTGCGGCCGCTCCCTTGACGATGGAACCACTCCAACGTTCGGCATGCCCAGCCACCGCCGCGCCGGTTGTGAACAGCGCCAATGCCTCCGACGGCCGCAACCGCTCGCCGGGGTTCCAGCCGCCGGCGGGCGTCCCGTCCGGCCGCTTCCGGGTCCGGGCCGCGTACAGGCCAAGCTTGGGGTCCGGGCTCTCGACCGGAGCGTCCGATCCACCGGCAAGCTCCGCGTCGGCATCGAGCAGCGAGCGCCACCGGTAGGCCCACGCGATCCGCTTCGGACCGAGGCGTTGCGGCGCCCATGGCATGTCCGAGGTGCAGTGGGTCGGCTGGATCGAGGCGATGACCTGGGACGCGGCGAAGCGCTTCACATCCTCCGGTCTCACGATCTGGGAGTGCTCGATCCGATGCCGAAGTCGTACATTCCAGCGCGGGTCCAATCCGGCAAAGGCGTTCAGAGCACGGTGCACCGCCTCGTCACCGATGGCGTGGATCGCCACCTGATAGCGCGCGGCGGCGGCCCTGCGCACCGCCGCGGTGAGCGCCTCAGCACTCATGACGGCCAGGCCTCGGTTCCCTGGATCGTCGGAGTAGTCCGCGCCCAGTAGCGCGCCTCGGCTGCCGAGTGCACCGTCGGCGTAGAGCTTCACCCCGCCGATCCTCAACATGGCCGGTCCGCCCCAGTTCGGCGGCCGTGCCAGCTCCCGGGCGAGCAGATCGGGATCGGATCCGTCCAGCAGCACGTAGACACGGATCGGCAGCCTTTGGGAACCGTCCAGCGAGCGCAGTACAGAGAGCTGGTCTTCGGTGGTCCCCGCGTCGTCGATCTGGGTGAGGCCGAACCGCGCCAACGCGTGGCACGCGGTGAGGATTCGGCGCTCGATGACCGCGGCGCCTGGCTTCGGGACCATCCTGGTGACGAGGCCGACCGCGTTGTCCACCAGCACGCCGCTCGGCTCGCCGTCGCTTCGGCGGAGGATGCGTCCTCCGGGAGGATCCGGGGTGGTTCGACCGATTCCCGCGAGCTGCAGGGCCTTGCCGTTTGCGACCACCGCATGCCCGTCCACGCGGCGCAGCAGCACCGCGCGGTCCGAGAACGCGCGGTCGAGCGCAGCGCGGTCGGGAAAGGCACCCCGTGGCCAGAGGTTCTGGTCCCACCCGCGACCCTCGATCCACTCATTCGGCGACCGGCCGGCCGCGAAGCGGACCACCCGTTGAACGACCTCCTCCCACGAGCGCGCGCCCGTCAGGTCGACCTGCTCAAGCGAGGTCCCGTAGGCGGTCAGGTGGAGGTGTGCATCCATGAGTCCCGGCAGCACGTGCGCACCGGCGAGATCGACGATCTCGGTTCCCGGTGCCGCGGTTGTGGTGGTCTCCGCCTGCGGGGTCAGGGCGACGATTCGCCCGTCCCGGACCAGAATCGACTCGCGGACAACCCCCTCGGGAGTGTGGACTTCACCGTTGATGAAGAGCCGGTCGGCCGCACCCGAGTGTGACGCGACCAGCATGGCGCCGGCCAGACAGACTTGTGAGAGCTTCACCGGGTCAGTGTAGCGCAGGCAACGAGACGGTTGGGACCTCGCAGTGTGGAGCTCTCCACTGGCGGAGATGCCGCGTACCGACCGCATTGCGGCGACAATCGTCACCTGTAGAGGACACCGCCCTGTGGGACAGGCCCCTCTCGCTTCATCCGCTCATGGCACGTTACTTGCCCCTCTTCCAGGCGACGCCGCTCCTCGAACCGGCGGCGTCAAGGAGGCCGCCATGACACGCTCACGACTCGCAATCGCCATCACCCCGGTTCTCGCCGCCATGGTGATCGCCGCTCCGGCGCCGGCCGAGGCCGGCTGGTTCGGGCTCCACATTGGAACCGGCGGGATCGGAGTGTCCGTCGGCTTCGGAAGCTGGTGGGCCTGGACGGACGAATGGGCCAACGGCCCGGCCGACCTCGACTTCGACGTCGCGCTCGCAGGCTACGGCGAGTGGGTCTGGGTCGACGGTCTGGGCCGGGTGTGGCGGCCCTGGGTCGCCGCGGACTGGCGCCCGTACACCAACGGTCGCTGGGTCTGGACCAACCTCGGATGGACGTGGGTCGCCTACGAGCCCTGGGGCTACCTCCCGCATCACTTCGGCAACTGGGCCATGACACCCGTCGGCTGGACCTGGGTTCCCGGAACCGTGTACACCCCCGCCAGCGTGATGTGGGTCGGATCTGGCGGCCTGGTTGGTTGGTACGCGTGCCCGCCCCACGGCTGGAGCCACGCAAGGCGCGGATTCTGGAACGGATACGACCACGGCCGGCGCGACGGCTACGCCTCCGGCTACCGCGATGGATGGGAGGACGCCCGCTACGCCAACTTCGTCGGCTGGGACCACCTCGCCGACGACGACCTCTCACGGCGTGCGGTCGTGGGCTATGCGGTGCCCCGAGGGAGCCGTGTCCAGGCACTGGCCGCACCCCCGAGCCGTACTGAGGTCGTCCGCCGCTCCGGCCGACCGGTGCCCCAAGCCCGACTCGAACAGCGCACGGTCCGCATCGCCGGACGTGAGGTCGGCATGGCCCGTCCCGCCGGGCTCGAGCACAGCGTCGAATCGCACGCAGACGACACCATGCGGCGGGTCCTGAGCCCTCGCGTGTCCTCTGACCTCGACTCGGCCAGGACGCGCCGCGAGCACGCCGGACGCACCACAGCCACTCAGGGCCGCACGTTGCCCACGGCTGCCGGAGCGCGGTCCCAGAGAAGCCCGGACGTGCTGAGGTCACAGCCGGCGCGTTCTCCGTCTCCGCATCCCGCGGCGATCTCCCCGCGCGCCTCGCGACGGACCGAGCCGATCGTCCCCAGCCCGCAGCGACCCTCGGCCACAGGGAAACGTCTGGGCAGCGCCCGCATCCAGCCGGCCCCTGCGACCCGGGCACCAAGCGGCACCGCTCGCACGCCTCGTACTGCACGGTCCGCCGCTACCTCACCGGCGCCTGCCAGCCGCGAGACTCGCGTGCGGCAGGCCGGCACGACCTCGCGTTCCTCCGCGGTCAGCACCAGGTCCGCCCCGCTGCCGACGGTCAGGCGAGTGCAGACTGGCGCTCGCAACGCTCCTGCACGGGCCGGCGCCAAGACACCGGCCCGGCCGGCGGCGCGCACGACAACGGGAGCACGAAATACGGCGACGACCGCGCGGCCGGCCCCTCGCGGGAAAACCAAGTCCACCACGACCGGGCCGGCCCGGACTCGGCGCCGGAGGAAATAGCTGAATCTCCGACTACGCTGGTGACCGGCGAACCGAAACGCACCGCGCCGCCCCCGACGAGCGGGGGCGGCGCTTTCGCTCGATACGGCCAGGCCGCACGTTGCGAAGAGGCCCGAGACAAATGGGGTCTCGGCGCCCGCAGCAGGGACGTGGTGGAAAAGTCGGGTTCAGCCGGAAAGCGGGGGGCGGATGGGAGCCTGAGCTGCGACGGTCGTGACCCGGCCGACCACCTTCACCCCGACGATCGGAGCGTCATTGAGCGTCGTACGCACTGTGATGTCGGCTTTGACCATACCGGGAGGAGCGTCCTTGGTCAGTACGAGATTGATCTCATACTGCGGACCCGGGTGCCCCTGGACCATCTCGCCGTCACCGAGCTTGCGGAACGATGCCGTCAGGTAGGGCACGCTCGACTGGATCGTCGTAATCTCGAAGTCTTGACCGGCTTCCGCCGGTGCGAGCACGACCTTGGCCTCGGCGTCGGTGCCGGCCACGGCTCCCATGCGCACGATCGGGCGCGGCAGTACCTCGACCACGGGCCTGACGTCCGCTCGAGCCAGCAGCCGGAGGGTCGGACGTTCCGGGTCGTTGGAGACGACCAGGACGGACTTCGTGATCGGCCCGCTGAACTCCTTGGTGTCGATCTTCGCCTCCACCTTGCCGCTTTCTCCGGGCGCGATGGTCTTGTCGAAATCGACCACGGTGCAACCGCAGGTCGGCCGCACTTCGAGCGTCAGAGGCTGACCGCCCTCGTTCTTCACGTCATAGGTCAGCTCCAGCACCTGCCCCTGGCGGACGGCGCCGAAGTTCCTGACCGACTGGTCGACCGCGATCTTGGGCGGAGACGCCGAATCGGCGGCGGCGAGCGGTAGGCCTACCGCCAGCACCACACCGAGGAGCCACGAGGAACGTCGCATGATCTCACCTCCGAGAAACTGAAGGGACGGTCTCAGCGTCCCTCATGCACGCTAACGGTCGCGACCGTGACATGCAATCCCGCGCTGGTAAACGGCCTGTAAATAGAATGCTTCTCGGGCCCTCAACGCGGCGCCTGCCCGGACACTCTTGAGAGGTTGCCGCTATTCTGGTCCGCGGAGGCAGGATGCGGATTCTGGTGGTGGAGGACGAGGCGGCGCTTCGCCAGGGCCTGGTGGCTCTCCTCGGGGGCGCCGGCCACGCGGTGACCGCGCTCGCCGATGGACCGGAGGCCGTGTCCGAAGGCATCGCCGGCGCCTACGAGCTGGTGATCCTTGACCTCATGCTGCCCAGCCTCGACGGGCTCGAGGTCTGCCGGCGACTGCGCGAGGGGCGACCCGGCCTGCCGGTGCTGATGCTCACCGCCCGCGCTTCCGAGGACGATGTCGTTCGCGGATTGCTGTGCGGCGCCGACGACTACGTCACCAAACCCTTCGGCGCCCGTGAGCTGCTCGCGCGCGTTGACGCGATCGAGCGCCGTTCGCGAACCCTACCGGGCGAGCCGGAACGGCTCGAAATCGACGGCTGCATCCTCGACCTGGGTCGGCTCATCGCGACGCGGGGCGAATCCTCCGAACCGCTCACACCCCGCGAGGCAGGCATCCTGCGCTGGCTTTATCGGCACCGCAGCCGGGTGGTGTCGCGGGCGGAGCTGCTCGAGCACGTTTGGAGCGCGGCCGGCGACCTCGAGACCCGCACCGTCGACATGACCATCGCCAAGCTGCGTCGTAAGATCGAGCGCGAGCCGGCCTCGCCCCGCATCGTCGTCACAGTGACCGGCGCCGGCTACGCCTGGGGTGATCCGTGAGGGCGCGGCGGGCGACCCCGCTCGCTGCGGTGCTGGTCGCGATTGCGACCGTCCTGCCAACCGCCGCCTGGTACGTCGTGGGCTCTCGTGAGGTCGCACGGCGTGCCGCGGAGATTGTGGCCGAAGCCGGCCAGCGGCTCGCCCGGGAGATCGAGACGACCGCAACCGCCCTGGCCACTCGGCTCGAGCGCGTCCGCGAAACGGAGGCGCGGCGCCCCTTCTACCACTACCAGAGTGTGTACCACGATCCGGAAGGCGCGGCTCAGGGCCTTGCCGTGACGACGTCTCCGCTCGCTGGCGGCCCAACCGATCCACTGGTCCTGTCCCACTTCCAGATCGACGCAGAGGGGAGGGTCACGGTTCCGTCGGTCAACGACCGCTTCCCCGAGCTGAGCGCCCGCGACGGCCTCGCGGCGTACTGCGACTTTCTGAGCGCGATGCACGACGCCGTCGTGCTCGACGTCGACGCTCCCCCGGTCCGCGACGAGGAACGCGTGCTCGTGCTCGACCGGGCCGCGTGGCAGCAGAACCTGCTTGCCGAGTCCGTCTACGGGATGCTCACCGGGCAGGAGCCCGCACACTCCCACGACGGCTCGGCCGTGCAAGGTCCCGGCCGGGTGGTGGTCAGGGTCGGGCCGATGCGGTGGCGGACGCTGGTGGTCGGCCGCGGCACCCTACTCGCCGCCATGCGCGAGGTCGCCACCCCGGCGGGCACCCTGGTGCAGGGCTTCGCCGTCTCCCCGAGCGATGTCGTCGCCACCCTCGGGGAGCGCTCGCCCAAGGCACGTTTCGAGCCGGTCGGCAATCCCCATGGAGGAGAGGGCCTCTCGGCCCGTGTCGGCGACACGGGCTGGCAGCTGTGGCTGCCGGAGGGCGCCCCATCGGCACTCGCCGCTCGGGCCGCTGCCGCCATCCGGAGCGACTTCATCCGGACGTTTGCTGCGGGAGCGTTCGCAATCCTCCTCGCCGGAGCAGCGGTGGTGCTCCTGGTCGCCCGATCGGAGGGCCTTGCCCGGCAGCGCGCAGCGTTTGCGGCCGCAGCCGCCCACGAGCTCAAGACACCGATCGCCGGCCTCCGCCTCTACTCCGAAATGCTCGCCGACGGGCTCGGCCGCCCGGACGAGGCCGCCGAGTACGCACGTCACGTCGCGGAGGAGTCGGCCCGTCTCGGCAGAGTCGTCACCAACATGCTCGACCTCGCCCGTCTCGAGCGTGGAGCACAGCTCGTTCACCCCCGCGCCGGCGACCTGACGCCAGTCGTCGCCACGGCCGTCGACCGGCTCC
>Ga0315540_10000911_pt1 | contig 16920 bp, 13 predicted proteins | sample SalMarSW160110MG_FD_203677 | JGI IMG/M metagenome (GOLD analysis project Ga0315540, IMG submission 203677) | Salt marsh sediment microbial communities from the Plum Island Ecosystem LTER, Massachusetts, United States - Salt Marsh Sediment SW1601-10 ...
ATGCCCATCCGCCCGCCTGGCCTGAGCAGGGCGGCCATTTTGCGCAGGGTGGCGTCCAGGTCGTTGGGCATGTAGAGCGTGTCGATCGCAACCAGCGCGTCAAACGACCCTTCCGGAAAATCCAACATGTCCAGGTTCTGCACGGCAAAATCCAGCCGCTGGCGTTTTGGCGCCGTGCGTTCCAGGGCCTGGGCCACGGCATCCGGGCAGTAATCGATCCCGGTGAAGGCCGCGCCGCTGCCGTCCGAGAGATATTCCGCGATCAGGCCGGTGCCGCAGCCTAAATCCAGCGCCCGCTCGCCAGGATGCAGGGCGAGCGTTTCCGCCAGCCGGTCGAGCTGGTCCATGTCGCTGAAATTGGTCTGGCATAAGAAACGCCCGTAAAGCTCTTCGCAGAAACGGCGGTAAGCCGGGCTGAACGGGGCGGTGGTGTAATATTCGCGGTACCAGTAGTAGATCGGCGGGCGCGCCCGGCGCACTTCGGCGGCGGTTTTCAGCCCCGCGGCGGTCAGCACCCAACCTTCGGGACCGGGTTCCAGCAGGCCGCGTTCGGCCAGGTCGTCGTAAGCTTCGCTCCAGTCGACGCGAAATCCTTTAAAATATGTGGCCGCTTCCTCAATCGTTTGCGGGTGGAAGCGGTAAAAATTGTTGTTGGGCGTCTCGACCGGCTGGGAAAGCTCGATCAGCGCAATCAGCACCTGAATTTCGGCTTCGCTCAAAGCGTGCATACCATCTCTCATGAATGGGTTTGGGTTGCATAATTGTACCCAGGATTGATTTTTTCCGGGAAGCTGCACCCAGATTGCAAATTGTTTGCAATGGCACGGATACGATATAATTCACCCGCCTATGGCCTTCATCGAGCTCGATCACGTTTCCTTTCAATATCCATCTGCCCCCACTGCGGCCCTGGATGATGTTGCCCTGGCGGTCCATGAGGGCGAACGGGTGGCGATCGTGGGCGCCAACGGTTCGGGCAAGACCACCCTGGCGCGCCTGCTGAACGCCCTGTACCTGCCGACCGGCGGACGGGTGCGCATTGCCGGGATGGATTCCTCCGACCTGAGCCAGCACCGCGCCATCCGCCAGCTGGTGGGGATGGTCTTCCAGAACCCGGAGGACCAGCTGGTGGCGGCGGTGGTCGAAGAAGACGTCGCCTTTGGGCTGGAAAACCTGGGCCTGCCTGCCGCGCAGATGCGCCCGCGGGTGGATGCCCTGCTGCAGGCATTTGACCTGTGGGATCACCGCCTGCGCCCGCCGTTTATGCTCTCCATGGGGCAAATGCAGCGCCTGGCGCTGGCCGGCGTGCTGGCAGTGCAGCCGCGGGTGATCGTTTTCGATGAGACCACCGCCATGCTCGACCCGGCCGGGCGGCGCACGGTGCTGGCGCGCATCGACGAGCTGCACCGCGCCGGGACCACGATTATTTCCATCACGCACTTCATGGGCGAGGCAGCCCGGGCGGAGCGGGTCATCGTCCTTTCGCATGGGCGGGTGGCGCTGGATGGGCCGCCGGTTGAAGTGTTTTCGGATCCGCAGCGCCTGCATGCCCTTGGGCTGCACCTGCCCCCGGCGGCGGCGCTGGCGCGGTCGCTGCGTCCGGTCCTGCCCGGCCTGCCGCCGGATCTTTTGAACACCACCGATTTGCTGGAAGCTCTGCCGGTCTGCCCCAACCCTGTTGCCGTGGCGCCGGAGGCTGAATCTGCGCCGCAGACGGCTCCCCGCGCAGACGTGATCCGGGTGGTTGGTCTGGGGCACATTTACCTCAAGGGCACGCCCCTGGCGCACCGCGCGCTGGGTAATGCCAATCTGCGGGTTGGCCTGGGTGAGGTGCATGGTTTGGCCGGGGCCACCGGTTCGGGAAAATCGACCCTGCTGCAGCATCTCAACGGCCTGCTTTTCCCTCAGGAAGGTCAGGTCACGGTTGGTCCGCACCATTTGCATGAAGCCGGCGCCGACCGCTACGCCGCTCGCCGCCTGGCGGGGCTGGCCTTTCAAAACCCGGAAGTGCAGCTGTTTGAGACCTTTGTCGGCGACGAAATTGCCTACGGGCCGCGCCAGTCCGGTTTAGACCGGCCCGCGGTGCGCGAGGCCGTGCGCTGGGCAATGGAGCGGGTCGGGCTGGGTTTTGAAGCCTTTAAAGACCGGCGCAGTTTTGCCTTGAGCGGCGGCGAACAAAAAAAGGTGGCCCTGGCCTCCATTCTGGCCAGACGCCCCGAGATTTTACTGCTCGACGAACCCCTGGCCGGGTTGGATCCGCGCTCGCGCGACGAACTGCTGGTGACGCTGCGCGCGCTGGTGGATTTGGGCCTGACCCTGGTGGTCTCCAGCCACCAGATGGATGACCTGGCCGGCCTGGTAGATGATGCCACGCTGATGTCTGGCGGGTGGGATGTGCTAAACGGCCCGGCTGCGATGGTGTTCGAGCGCGAGGAAGAACTGCTGGCTTCTGGCCTGGAAGCCCCGGTGGCGGCGCGTGCTGCCCTCGAGCTGCGCCGCAAAGGGTGGCCCCTCCCCCCCGGCCTGGTGACCCCCGAGAAGCTGCTGGCGGCGCTTCGTCGCCCCTGAAGAGGGGCCGCCCTGGAGTGCCTGCCGGACCTTCCGGCTGACCCGTTGAAAAGCTGATCGCGACTTTTGATTATGAGCGAATTTGAGTATCTGCGTAATCTTCCCTTTGGCCAGGTGGTTCCCGGTGATTCGCCGGTCCACCGGTTGGATTCGCGCGCCCGCATCCTGGCCTTTACCATCCTGCTGGCGGCCATTCTTTTTACCCCGCACCCGCTGGGGTTAGTATTTGGACTTGTGGTGATTGCAGGCGGGCTGCGCTTGGCGGGTCTGCCCCTGGGTTATGCCCTGCGCTCGCTGCTTTCCCCGCTGCCGTTTCTGATCATTCTGGCGCTGCTCCAGGTTTTCTTCAATGCCCAGGCCGATACCGGGTTGGTTTTGCTGCGCCTGGGACCGGTGCTGATCACTCCCGCCGACCTGCTGGTGGGGGGCATGCTTCTGTTGCGTTTTGCCGGCCTGGTCCTGGGAATCAGTTTTGCCAGCCAGGTGCTCTCGACCTCTGAATTGACCCACGGGATGGAGTCTTTGTTTCGCCCGCTGGAGCGGGTGCGCCTGCCGGTGCATGACGGCGTGATGGCGCTGGTGGTGGCGGTGCGCTTCCTGCCGTTTTTAGCCCAATCCGCCGAGCGCATCGCCAAGGCGCAGGCTGCTCGCGGAGCCGAATGGACTCGGCCAGCCTCAGGGCGCAACCCATTCACCCGCCTGTGGGCGCGTGCGCGCGCCTTGCTGCCTCTTTTGGTGCCGGTGTTTGTCACCAGCCTGCGCCGGGCTGAAACCATGGCCCTGGCCATGGATGCGCGCGGCTATGCCAGCCGGGCGCATCCCACCGCACTGGTGGAGATGCGCTTCACCCCGCGCGACGGGCTGGCGGTCGGGCTGGCATTGATCCTGGCAGCGGTCGTCTTGTTTTTGTAAATCGGGGATCGATTATTCGCTATTCCCGGTAACTTCCATCGTCGTAAGCGTGCTCCGCAAAAAGCCAAAGATATCCGTCCATTCTTCGATCTGCTTGGCGGTGGGCTTGCCCCCACCGTGCCCGGCGCGCACGTCGATGCGAATGAATACCGGGGCCGGGCCGGCCTGGGCGTGCTGCAGGGCGGCGGCGAACTTGAAGCTGTGGGCCGGGAAAACCCGGTCGTCATGATCACCAGTGGTGATCAGGGTCGGCGGGTAGGCCGTGCCAGGGCGGATGTTGTGATAGGGCGAATACGCCAGCAGGGTTTTGAAATCCTGGGGGTCATCCGGTGAGCCGTAATCCGAGGTCCAGGCCCAGCCAATGGTCCACTTATGGAAGCGCAGCATATCCAGCACGCCCACCGCGGTGATTACCGCGCCGAACAGGTCGGGGCGTTGGGTCAGGCAGGCGCCGGTCAGCAGCCCGCCGTTCGAGCCGCCCTCGATCGCCAGGCGCGAGGTGCTGGTGTAGCGGTTGTCGATCAGCCATTCGGCCGCGGCGATAAAGTCATCGAAGACGTTCTGCTTTTGGTGCAGTTTGCCGGCGTCGTGCCAGGCCTTGCCGTACTCGCCCCCGCCGCGCAGGTTAGGCTGGGCAAACACCCCACCCATCTCCATCCACACGATCTGAGATGGGTGAAAACGAGGCGTAAGGGGGATATTAAACCCGCCGTAACCGGTCAGGAAGGTCGGGTTCTGCCCGCTGCGCGCCAGCCCCTTTTTATAGAGGATAAACATGGGGATGCGCGTGCCGTCCTTGGAAGGATAAAAGACCTGCTCTGTGACAAACTGGGCCGGGTCGAAACGCAGGTTGGGCCGGCGGAAGAGCACGGCCTGTCCGTTTTCCAGGTCGTAGTGGTAAATTTCACCGGGTGTGGTGAAGCTGGTGAACAGGAAGAAGGTTTCGCGGTCCTGCCGTCTGCCGCCAAAACCCGCCACGCTGCCCAGGCCGGGCAGTTCGACCGTTCGCAGGAAATTGCCCTGCAAATCAAAGGTCTTGACCAGGCTGGTGGCATCGTGCAGGTAAACTGCGAACAGGGTGCTGCCGGTCAGCGCGCCGGATTGCAAGATGTCGCTCCCCTCCGGAATGATTTCCAGCCAGGCTTCCGGAAGGGGATGCTCAAGATCAACCGCAATGACCCGCTGCAGCGGCGCATCACGATCGGTAAGGATGTAGAACCGCGCGCCGTCGCTGCCCAGGTACTCGTAGGTGGCGTCGAACTGGTTGAACAGTTCGACCACCGGCGCGCCCGGCACCTGCAGGTCCTGGTAGAACAAACCGTTTTCCTGGTGCGTGCCGTACCAGACGGAAATCACCAGGTAGCGCCCATCGTCGCTGACCTGCCCGCCAAAACCCCATTCCTTCTGGTCGGGCCGTTCGTATACCAAAATGTCTTCTACCTGCGGGGTGCCCAGGCGGTGGTAATACAGCTTCTGGTAGTAATTTGCGCCCTTGTAGGCCTGGCCCGTGGCGGGGGCGTCATACCGGCTGTAATAAAAGCCGCGGTGGTCGTTCGTCCAGGACGCGCCGGTAAATTTGGCCCACTGGATCAGATCGGGCAGATCTTCGCCCGTCTCTATCCGGCGTACGTGCCATTCCTGCCAATCTGAGCCAGCGGCAGACAGGCTGTAGGCCAGGTATTGGCCGTCCCGGCTGACCGCGTAGGAGCCCAGCGCCACCGTGCCGTCGCTGGAGAGGGTATTCGGGTCGAGCAAAAGGCGCGGCTCGCCGTTCAGCGCTTCCAGCCAGTACAGGGCGCTCTGGTTCTGCAGGCCGTCGTTGTGGGTATAAAAGTAGCGCTCGCCGCGCTTAAAGGGCACGCCGATCCGCTCGTAATCCCACAGTTCGGTCAGCCGGCGGCGGATCTGCGCCCGGTCGGGGATCGCATCCAGGTAGGCGGTTGTCAGCGCGTTCTGCTGGCTGACCCAGGCTTCCGTTTCGGGCGAGTGATCATCTTCCAGCCAGCGGTAAGGGTCCGCGACGGCTGTGCCGTGCAGGCTTTCGGAGAGATCCTCGCGGCGGGTGAGGGGATAGGCGAAGGGTGTGCTCATTTTACTCCTGTATGCATGATGCCCGGTCTCAACCCTGGGACTGCGCTTTGGATGCCTGCTCGGGTTCTTCAACCTTTCCGGGCAGCTTCAACACGAACGGCATTCCGGCCAGCATAACCCCTGCGCTGATCATAAAGGCGGTGTGCAGGCCAAACCGGTCGCCAAGCATGCCGACCAGCAGGGTGGAAAGCGAGGTGAGAGCGAAATTCAGCGCCATATAGATGCCGTTGGCCAGCGCGCGCGACCCGCGCGCCTGCTCCTGCACCAGGGCCATGAGAACCGGTGTAGTGGAGAGCATGGTCAGTCCCACCAGCAGCAGCGCGGGGAACTGCAGCCAACCCCGCACATTGAGGAACAGCAGCACGGCCAGCGGGGCAGCCAGCGACATGACAATCATCACTCGCCGCCGCCCGAGCCGGTCGCTGACCACCCCGCCGAACAGCGCGCCGATCACGCCGGCCGCTTCCATAACCGAAAGCGACGCGCCCGCCAGCCACAAACCGGCCCCGGTTTCGGTCATATACGTCGGCAGGAAGGTGGTAATCGAAGCGAAGAGCAGTCCCCGGGTAAAGATCATGCCGACCAGAATGAAGATCAGCGGGCGGATCGACTGGATAGCGCTGCCCCAGGCCAGGCGGTTGGCCGCCGGTGGGCGGTAATCGGGGGCGTGGCGCAGGCGCAGGTAGAGCATCAGCGAAGCGGCCACCCCGCCGAAGACCAGCCAGGGCAGCCCGCGCGGGGTGAGCAGCGCTACCGCGCTGACCAGGATCAGCGGACCCAGGGTGCGCGCCGTTTCACCGGCGACCATCCAGAAGCTCATGCCGCGCCCCAGATATTTGCCGGAGAGCGTGCCCACGATCACCGGGCCGATGGCGTGCAGCCCGGCTGAGTTCAGCCCGGCCACTACCAGCAGCAGGGCCAACAGGGCGTAAGTCGGTGCAATTCCCAGCAAGGTCATCAGGCCGGCCGCCACGGTGGGGGCGGTGATCACCAGGATCTTGAGGTTGAACCGGTCGCCCAGGTGGCCCACCAGCGGTTGGAGCAGCGAGGGCAGCTGGTAAAAAACCGAAAGCAGCCCGGCCGCGGTCTTGGTCAGGCTGAGGTTTTCGATGAGCACCGGCAGCAGCGGTGCCAGGAAGGCCGAATACGTATCGTGGAAGAAATGCGCTGAGGAGACGGTCGCCACGCCGGCAGTTTCAAAGCGTTCAACATTCGCTGCGGATTCAGAGGGCGCCTGGCCGGTGAGTTCGACTGTATTTGCGTTAGCGGACGGCAAGGAGACTCCTGACTGGGTAAGTTATGGAATATTTCAAAGGTCGGCCCCTTTGCGCCCGGTATCGATCTGGCGCCAGGCGGCGACCACTGCCAGCACAATGACGGCCGAAAGTCCGACCTCGGGCAGCCCGTTGGCGACGGCTATGCCGCCTAATACAGCCCACGGCAGCAGGCCATACAGGCCGATCACCCCTAAAACCAGGATGGTATTGGTCAGGCTGCCGGCGATTCCCGCGCCCAACAGGCCAGCCACCGGCCAGCGCTTGAGCGCCTGCCACACCAGCCAGGCTGCCGGGCCGATGAACAGGCGCGGCAGCACCGAGAGGATCGGGTTGGTGAACCATACGTCGGTCGGGCCGTTGGGTGCCACCGCGGCCTGGATCATACTGAACAGGCCGAATATCAGGCCAATCAACGCACCTACTACCGGGCCTTCCAGCACGGCGCCGATGATCACCGGTACATGCATGATGGTCAATGAAACGCCGCCAAACCAGGGAATGAAACCCCAGCGGGTAGCGCCAAGCAGAATGGAAATTGCGCTGAGTACACCGGCGATCACAATTTTGCGCGTACGCGAAGAGGACATGGTGAGTCTCCAAAAGGATTGAAAAGTTTGTGCGAATTGTAGCATATTCCCAAACCTTCACAACCTGTTCGTTTGGCCTTCACATCTTCTTCACAACTTTCCCTTAATATAGAGTTATAAAACAGGCGAAAACGATTGTCTGAAAAAAAACGAGGAGAATTCACATGAAAAAGTGGTTAACATTAGCTGGTATTGCAGTTTTGACGGTTCTGGCCGTGGCGACCGTGGTGTCGGCCCAGACGCCGCAGCAAACCCCCCAACCGTTTGGCCAGGGGTTTGGGCAGGGTATGATGGGTCGAGGCCAGCAGGCTGGTATTGGTCGCGGGGCTATGATGGGCGGTCAGGTGGATGGAGACGAAGGCCCGATGCACGATGGCATGGTGGCTTATTTTGCCGAGAAGCTCGACTTGAGCGCGGATGTTGTCGAAGGTCGCCTGGATGCGGGTGAAACGATGTGGCAGATTGCCGAGTCGCAAGGCATGGCGGCTGCCGATTTCACAGCTTTGATGCAGGATGCCCGCAATGCCGGGGTTGACGCCGCCGTTCAGGCCGGTCTGATGACCCAGGAGCGGGCCGATTGGATGAATCAGCGCTCACAAGATATGCCCATGTTCCAGGAAGGGTTCGACCCCGAAGACTGCCCGATGTACGGCGGCTCGGCCGCAGGCCCACAGGCCGGCTACGGCATGCGCGGCGGGCGTGGTGGTGGAATGGGCGGGCGCTATAATCAGGCTCCGTCGAATACGGTAACCCAATAATATTCTTTCATAATTAAATAACCAGGGCGTTTTGAACTTTTATTGATCAAAACGCCCTGGTTGCTTTTAAGGGGTGGGTATTTAATAAGTACTGGCGTGTTCCAGACACCGCCCGCTGGATTCGCGCACGATCAGCGGGCTTTCGGTCATGATGCTGTCCCCGGGTGCATCTGGATCATGGATCATCTTGCGCAGCATCTGCACGGCCGTCATCCCCATGCGGTATTTGGGCTGAGAAATGGTGGTCAGCGGTGGGCTGGCATGGGCGGCGATGGCGATATCGTCGAAGCCGACCACCGACAGGTTCTCCGGAACACGCAGCCCGGCCGTGCGTAAGCCGTGCTCCACGCCAACCGCAATCGCATCGTTAAAACATACAAAAGCCGTTGGCAGTTCGGCCTTGGGCTGGGCCAACAAAGCGCTGATCACGTGGTAGCCGCCGTCCATCTCCTGGCCGGGCGGGCAAACCAGCGACCATTCAGGCCGCAGGCAGTGTCCAGCTTCCTGTAAAGCCAGTTCCACCCCCTTCCTGCGCGCAGCGGAAATATCCAGGTCGGGATCGGAATTGGAAACAAAGCCGATTCGGGTATGCCCCAACATCATCAGGTGTTGGGTTATCCGGTAGCCCGCATTTTCAAAATCGACCGTAATACTGCTTAAAGCCGGGCCCAGCGCGCGCCGGTTGATCACAAGCATGGGAATACGGCGGCGTGACTGCACCTCAGCCAGGCCTGGGAAAATGGGCGAGCCCATCAAAATTACCGCATCTGCCACATGCTTGCTCAGTTTTTGGAGAATTTGCTGCTGGCGCTGGGGAGCATCCGTCAGTGTGAACAGAATGGTCAGCATTCCGTAACTGTCGGCTTCTTCCTGCACGCCGCGAATGATCTCCGGAAAATAGGCGTTGAGCAGATCGCCGGTAATTACCGCGATGGTCTGCTCGAGACCCTTGGATTGTGAGCGGCGTGGTTCAAAACCTAATTCAGTGATCGCAGCGTTGATCCGCTTTCGCGTTTCTTCATTGATAGGCCCCGAATTATTGATCAATCGCGAAACCGATGTGATCGAAACATTCGCCCGCCGGGCGACATCTGCTAATGTCACACGAGAGGAAGCTTTAGCCATATTCACCTGCCCTGCAGATATTGCGCGTTGATAATTTCATTATCGCATCATTTTCATGAAAAATCAAGCGAAATTCGCCGGAAAATTTCATGATAAATTGAATGGCTTATTTAAAAGGGGCATGTTGCAGTTGGCAAAAATCAGGTTGTCAGGGTGCAGATGTGTTTATAGTCGAAGTATAATTAAAGTTAATCAAAATACTGTGGGGGTGCGAGGTTAAAAGCGCCTGCATCCTGCCAATCTTTTCACAGGAGAGTGTTGTGGATGCGTTAGAAGCCATTGGCAAACGGCGCAGCGTGCGCCGGTACACCGGGGAGCCGATTCCCCGAGAGCAACTGCTGCAGATTGTAGATGCAGGCCGTCTGGCGGCTTCTGGGAACAACCGCCAACCCTGGGAATTTATTATTGTCACGGACCGTGTCCTGATCGAGCAGTTGAAAGTGGCATCCCAATGGATGGAAAAAGCCGCGGCAATCATCGCCGTGGTTTTGGACCCGACTTCGCGCTGGTGGTTGGAGGATGGGTCTGCGGCGGTGCAGAATATGCTGGTTGCCGCCACCGCGCTCGGTTATGGTTCGTGCTGGTTGGAGGGATACACCATCCCGCGCGAAGAAGAATTTAAAACGCTGCTGGGCGTGCCGCCTGATAAACGGCTGCTGACCCTTGTTCCGGTCGGCGTGCCGGTAGATTGGCCGGAGAAAGATAAGAAGCCCCTCGCGTCGGTTGTATTTTGGGACCGGTATCCTGAATCCGATTCGCCGGCTCCTCAAGGGGATCCTACCCCGTGACCGGTTTGATTTCATAAAGGTGCCCACCATAGCTGCGGGCAGCTCGCCTTTTTTGGTTCGCCACCGTCCCGCGCGATTGGTATGCGGCAGCCGGGGGCAATTATGCTCATCAACGGGTGGCTGGCGGCCCAGCTGCCCGTTGAAACCCGAAACCACAAAACCAGGGAATATTTTCACACCATGACTGACCTCAAATCTGCTGCCTGTATCAGCCGCTACCCGGACAATCCGGTGTTGTCGGCAAAAGATGTGCCTTTCGAGGCGCTGTTAATTTTCAACGCTGGCGTGGCCCGTTTCCAGGGGCGTTACGTGATGGTCTTTCGCAACGACCATGGGCAGCATCCTTCCACGCCGCATCCTCTGCGTACCAACCTGGGCCTGGCTTTCAGTGCCGACGGCCTCCACTGGGAGGTGCAGCCCAGGCCCTGCTTCGATCTGCGCGATGAAGAAATTCGCCGCGGCTATGACCCGCGCCTGACGGTCATCGATGGGCGCTGCTACATGTGCTTTGCGGTCGATACCCGCCACGGCATTCGTGGTGGCATCGCGGTCACCGAGGATTTCGAGCGTTTCGAGATTCTGAGCCTGAGTGCCCCGGACAACCGCAACATGGTCCTCTTTCCGCAGCGGATTGGCGGCAAATACGTGCGCCTGGAGCGGCCCTTCCCGGTGTACGGGCGCGGCGGGGTCGATCGCTTCGATATCTGGTGTTCCGATTCGCCTGACCTGCGCTACTGGGGAAACACCCAACTGGTGCTGGGGGTGGAAGATGTGCCCTTTGCCAATGATAAGCTCGGCCCGGCTGCGCCGCCCGTGCGCACCGAAAAAGGCTGGCTGACTACCTTCCACGCCGTGGACCGCGACCCTTCGCGGGGCAAGAACGGCTGGGAAGACCGGTGGCAGAAGCGCTACTGTGCCGGAATTATGCTCCTCGACCTGGAAGATCCCTCCAAAGTGATCGGGATGAGTAAACTCCCGCTGATCGCCCCTGAAGCACCGTACGAGGTTGAAGAAGGCTTCCGCACCAACGTGATTTTTCCCGGCGGCATGATCCTTGAGGATAGCGGTGAGGTTAAAATCTATTACGGCGCTGCCGATACCGTTGAGTGCCTGGCTACGGCCGAGGTGGGTGAGTTGATCAAACTATGTACCGAAAGGCGTTGAGCGATTGCCAATCGGGCCGGTGCTAAAGGAGAGCTTATGCTGTACCCGCAATTAAACCCATATCGCCAGATGACGAGTCTGGATGGTTTCTGGGATTTTCGCTTCGACCCGGACGAAGAAGGCAAGCCAGCCGGGTGGAGCGGGGGTTTCGCGGACGGGCGCCCGATTGCGGTCCCGGCCAGCTGGAATGACCAGTTTTCTGACCACCGCGAATATCTGGGCACGGCCTGGTACCAGACCCGTTTCGACCGCTCCTGGGGTTGGGAGGATAAAAAGGTCTTCGTGCGCTTCGCTTCGGTCAACTATCTGGCCGAGGTCTGGCTGAACGGCACCTACCTCGGCCAGCATGAGGGCGGCCATTTGCCGTTCCAGTTCCAAATTTCGGCCTTGCTCAAGCCCGAAGGCAACCTGCTGGTCGTGCGCGTAGACGGCGCCCTGGCGCCAGACCGGGTGCCGCCGGGAAATGTGCCCGCCGACCCGCTGCATTCTTTTGCCAACAGCGTCAACTACCCGCCCGGTTCGTTTGATTTCTTTCCTTTCTGCGGCATCCAGCGCCCGGTGCTGCTGATTGCCGTGGCGCCAACCGCGCTGGAAGATCTGACTGTGACCACCACGATTCAAGGCAGCACAGGCTCGGTCCATATCCGTTTGGAGCGTCCGGCCGGTTCTGCGGCGCGGGTGCGCTTGCAGGGTCACGGCGCGGACCTGTCGGCAGAGACCGGCGGCGACACCCTGGCTTTGAGCGTGCCGCAGGCTGCCTTCTGGGCGCCCGGTGCGCCCAACCTGTACGACCTGACGGTGGAGTTGCTGCAAGACGGGCAAGTTTTTGACCGCTACACCTTGCCGGTGGGCATCCGCACCATCCAGGTTGTAGGTGACGCCCTGCTGCTCAACGGGCAGCCCATTTACCTCAAGGGCTTTGGCCGTCATGAGGATTTCCCCGTAACCGGGCGCGGGCTGGTCGAAGCAGTCATCGTCAAGGATTATTCTTTAATGGCATGGATCGGGGCCAATTCCTTTCGCACCACCCATTACCCTTACTCCGAACAGATGATGGATCTGGCCGACCGGCTGGGCTTTCTGGTGATCGATGAAATCCCGGCGGTGGGCCTGTTCTTTGCTGAGACAGGGTTGAGCCGCCGTTTGCAAGTGTGCCGCGACTACGTGCGCGAGCTGATCGACCGCGACAAGAACCGCCCTTCGGTCATCATGTGGAGTCTGGCGAACGAACCCCATTCCCGCCCGCAGGCGGCGGTGCCCTTTTTTCGCGAGCTGTATGACCTGGCCAAGTCGTTGGATGCTACCCGACCGGTGACGATCGTCAGCCATATCGGCGTGGACGATCTCTCGTTTGAATTCCTCGACATCCTGTGTTTGAACCGCTACTATGGTTGGTATACTCAGAGCGGGCGCATCGAGGAGGGGCTCCCGCTGCTGGCCCAGGAAATCGACGCCATGCACGAGAAGTTCCACAAACCGCTCATCCTGACCGAGTTTGGCGCCGATACGATCCCCGGGCACCATGCCCAGCCGCCCGAAATGTTCAGCGAGGAGTACCAGGCCGAGTTTATCGAGCGTACCATCCAGACCATCCGCGCGCGTCCCTTTGTGGTCGGCGAGCATGTCTGGAACCTGTGCGATTTTAAGACCGGTCAGGCCGTGCACCGTGTGCAGAGCCTGAACCTGAAAGGTGTTTTCACTCGCGACCGCCGGCCTAAGTTGGCCGCGCACAAACTACGCGAACTTTGGAAGGACTAAGGATATGACCAATATTTTATGCATTGGCGCCGGTTACGTCGGCGGCCCTACAATGGCGGTGATCGCCAGCCACTGCCCTCAGCACCGGGTGGTGGTGGTGGATATTAATGCGGCGCGTATCGCAGCCTGGCAGTCGGACCGCCTGCCGATTTACGAGCCTGGGTTGGAAGCGGTCGTGCGCTCAGCCCTGAACCGCAATCTGTTCTTTTCCACCGAAGTCGACCGCCACATCGATGAGGCTGATATCATCTTTGTCAGCGTGAATACCCCCACCAAAACCTTTGGCCAGGGGGCGGGCCGCGCGGCGGACTTGCAGTACTGGGAGAAAACTGCCCGCCAGATTCTGCACAACGCCACCACGCCCAAAATTGTGGTCGAGAAAAGCACGCTGCCCGTACGTACGGCTGAGGCCATGGAGCAAATTCTTAACTACAATTCCAAGGGATTGCATTTCGACGTGATCTCCAATCCGGAATTCCTGGCCGAAGGTACTGCCGTACAGGATATGGAAAACCCCGACCGGGTGCTGGTCGGCGGCAAAGACTCGATCTCTGGCCAAAAAGCGATCCAGGCCATTGTGGATATTTACGCCCAGTGGATACCGCGCGAACGCATTCTTACCACCAACCTGTGGTCCAGCGAGCTTTCCAAGCTGGCGGCGAATGCTTACCTGGCGCAGCGGGTCTCATCCATCAACGCCATTTCGGCCCTGTGCGAGAAAACTGGGGCGGATGTGACTGAAGTCGCCCACGCCATTGGTCTGGATAACCGCATTGGCCCGCGTTTCTTACGCGCCAGCGTGGGTTTTGGCGGCTCCTGCTTTAAGAAAGACATCCTCAACCTGGTCTACCTGTGCGAGTTTTACGGGTTGAAAGAGGTTGCCAACTACTGGGAACAGGTGGTGAGCATGAACGAGCACCAGCAAACCCGTTTTGTTTCCAACATTGTCTCGTCCCTGTTCAATACCATCGCCGGCAAGCGCATTGCCCTGTTCGGCGCAGCCTTTAAGGCCAACACCAGCGATACCCGCGAATCGCCGGCTCTGGCAGTATGCCGCGGGCTGCTGGCGGAGCATGCCGAGGTGGTTATCACTGACCCCTACGCGCTTGAAAACGCGCGCAATGAGTTGGGCGAGCAGGCCGATAGGGTAATCTTTGAGCCGGACCCCTACGTTGCGGCTCGGGAAGCCCATGCGATCGCCATCGTGACCGAATGGGCGCAATACACTGAATTAGATTACAAAACGATCTTCGCCTCAATGATCAAACCAGCGTTTATCTTCGATGGGCGCAATATCCTGGACCATAAGCGCCTGTATGCACTCGGCTTTAACGTGTACGCCATTGGTAAGCCGCCCCTGACCCATAATCATGCGGATTGAATTGAAGAAACCGGCGCGCCTGCCCCTTGAGGCGGGACGCAAAGAAAAGGTGTTGTATGGCTGTTCAAAAAATTGACCCGTTTCGCTTGACTGCTCCTGAAATCGCCGCCCTGCTGCGCGAGGACCTGCCGCTCGTCCCTGAGTTGGAATCTTTTCGCGTCAACCCGGCTGACCTGGCATCCCGGCCCGGCATGAAGCACGAGCTGGATAAATCGGCTGAATACATGCTGGGATACGAGGCAATCCCCGAGACGCGCTACACCCACTACCGCTACTTCATCAAGAACGGCGATCGTACGACCTACGAAGGCCCCTATTTCAATAAACGCCGCATCCAGGGTATGCTGGCGCTGCGTGTCTTTTTTGGCGAGACGCAGTTGAAAGACCTGCTTCAGGACTATCTCTGGAACATCTGCGAGGAAACCACCTGGGTGCTGCCGGCGCACGAACGCCGCGACTTTATCGACCTGTTTGCCGCTGAGACCGCCTTTGACCTGGCAGCTACCCTGCACCTGCTTGGCCGCACGCTGGATGCCGAGGTGCGCGCCAGGGTGCGCTGCGAGGTCGACAAGCGCATCTTCCAGCCTTACCTGGCCCACTACAACAACTTTCACTGGTACAAGGGCGGTAACAACTGGAACGGGGTTTGCAATAGTTCGGTGGCTTCGACCTTCCTGCTGTTGGAAACCGAACCCGACCGGGTGGCCCAGGCGCTGGTTCTGGCTCTGGACGGCCTTAACTATTTCCTCGAGCATGCTTTCGAGGCGGACGGCACCTCGACCGAGGGTGTGGGCTACTGGCATTACGGCCTGATCAATTTTGTGGCCCTATCCGAGATGCTGCGCGCCCGTTCCGGCGAGGCGATAGACCTGCTCGATTCCGAGCGTATGCGCCGTATTGCCGCTTACCCGGCCAAACTGCTGCTTTCCGGCTCGATGTTTGCCGCATTTTCCGATGCCGATGAGATCATCCATTTCAACCCGGGCATCATTTCGCGCCTGGCCGAGCGCACCGGTGACGCCACCCTCTACAACCTGCTGGCCAAACCGGTCGAGTTTCCCGGCGATTGGCGCCTGGAGATGATCCTGCGCAACGGTTTATGGTGGGATGGCAGCCAGTTGGATGCCCCACAGATTGGCGATGCCGTGCTGACTGGCGGCGGGGTGGCCCGCCTGGTGGCGCCCCTGGCGGGCAGCGACCAGCCGGTGATCGTAGCCGTGAAGGCCGGGCACAATGCCGAAAACCACAACCAGAACGATGTGGGCAGTTTCCTGGTGCACGTGGAAGGTGAGAGCCTGCTGACCGACCCCGGGCGCGGCCTGTACAACCGCTTCTATTTCAGCGAGCAGCGCTATGAGAACATCTTTGCCAATTCCTTCGGGCACAGTGTGCCGCGCATCGGCGGTCATCTCCAGGCCCCTGGGCGTGAGTTTCACGGCGAGCTGCTGGAAGCTGGTTCCAGCGGGGCTTATAAACGGGCGCTGGTCGAGTTTGCCCGCGCTTATCCCGTCTCCGGGTTGAGCAGCCTGCGCCGCGAACTGAAGCTGGCGGCAGGCCCTCGTCAGGGCGCCGAAGCGGCAGGCCCTCGTCAGGACGCCGAAGCGGCAGGCCCTCGTCAGGACGCCGAAGCGGCGGGCACCCTCTGGCTGGAGGACACCTTCCAGTTTACGGGTGCGCCCCAGGAAGTGGAAGAGGCTTTCGTCACCTGGGGTGAGGTTGAACTGCAGGGTGCTTCGGCCCTGGTCAAGGGCCAGCGTCACAGCCTGCGCCTGACCATCGAATCCCCGGCGGGGGTCGACTTTGCCGTCCAGTCATTGGAAGAAGAATGCAAGGCTAACGCGAAAGAGGGCGTGCTCAAGCGCCTGAGCGTCAGTCCCCCGCCTGCGCTGCAAATCGTTTTCCGCATGAGACTTGAAGTGGTTTGATGGACGGTCAGGGCGCCCGCAGGGGTGCGCGGGCGCATAAAGCGTGTCATCCAGTCAGTCAGCCGGCAAATCAGTTAGCTGGCGGAAATCTTATCCTGTTGAAATGCTGACCGGGGTACATATGAATCGCAAACAGATCGACAACCTCTTAGCCGAGATCCGCGCCACGCGCGAGGAGGGCCTGGCGGCACTGAAAGACCTGGACGAGAGCGAATTTTCCCTCTCGACCGCCTCGCGACCCTGGCGCTGGGATACCCTGATCCGCGTTCTGCTGCAGTTCGGTAACCACATGCGCGAGCACGCCGTGCAGGTGGAGGGCACCCGCGCCAAAATCGAGCGCCTGCCCACCCATCCCCAGCGGGTGCATGCCCAGGCCGAGGCTGCCTGGGGCTTGCTGCTGGCGTCCCTGGTTGGCCTGAACGATGAAGATCTGGATGCGAAGCCGCCCGATGGCGGCTGGACCATCCGCCAGGCGCTGGAGCATATCCGCAAATCTGAGCGGGATTATCTGGATGCAATTCTGCTCGCCAGGCAAAACACTTAAATATGGAGATAATCCGTTGAACCCCTTTGATCCTACCCCTGC